>AMWB02100651.1_pt2 | contig 37165 bp, 30 predicted proteins | sample 200311 | NCBI WGS metagenome assembly AMWB02 (sample SAMN02737377, study PRJNA173069) | bioreactor metagenome | biome: anode biofilm in microbial fuel cells | place: USA: California | collected 2010-12-16
CTGTTGGAGTTCTGGGAATTAATGGCAGCCGCCACTTCAGCCTCATCCAGGTCAAGCGACTTCATCACCTTTGGATCAAGCTGCACCCGGACGGCATATTTCTGGGTTCCCCGCAGCTGGACCTGCGCTACCCCAAGGACGGTGGAGAGACGCTGACTCATCGTCTGACCATATTGGTCGAGAACGGATAGTGGCAGGGTCGGGCTGCTGAGAGAAATATAGAGAATCGGAATGGCCGCAGGGTTTGCCTTGCGAAAAGATGGCGGTGACGGCATACCGTCGGGCAGCCTGCGGGCAGCATTGGCCAGGGCTGCCTGAACATCCTGGGCGGCGGAATCGATATCGCGCTCCAGAGAAAACTGGAGGGTTATTCGCGTGTTGCCGGTGGTACTCACCGAACTCATCGAGTCGATTCCGGCGATGCTTGAAAACTCTTTCTCCAGGACGGTGGCAACCGTAGAGGCCATGGTGGCCGGACTGGCACCCGGCAAAGAGGCAGTGACGTTAATCGTCGGGAAATCGACATCGGGCAGATCACTGACCGGCAGCTGTTTATAGCCGATGAGGCCAAAGAGCAGGATGCTCAGCATGGTCAGCACGGTCATTACCGGCCGACGGATAAAAATAGCCGACATGGAAATCATGATTTTCCCTGTCCCTCTCTTTTGCCGGATTTATGCTCCTTGGAATTCCCTGACACCTGACTCTTCCGGTCCTGCACTTTTGTTCCGTCGGTAAGCTGCAGCTGGCCTTCGGTAACAACCTTTTCGCCGCCTGCCAGACCTTTCTCGACAACCGTTTCCTTATCCACGATCATGGCCGTGGTGACCGGCCGGTCTTCCACCGTCATGTCATCGTGCACGACATAGATATGGGCACCATCCTGCCGGACCTGGATGGCCTGACTGGGAACCACAACTGCTCCGGAACGCGTGGTGAGAACCAGTTCGACGTCAACGAACTGGCCGGGCCAGAGATCTTGACCGATATTGGCAAAAGTCGCTTTCAACAGCACGGTTCCGGTACTGGAATCAATCCGGTTATCGAAAAAAGAAAAGGCCCCCGTGAGAGGGTCTCCTTTTACCCCGGGAAGCTGCACCTGCAGGCTACCTGCCGCCTGATATTTTTTTATCTCCGGAAGATTTTTGGCCGGAACGGTAAAAGAAACCTTGATGGGAGTGATCTGGTTGAGAGTCACCATGGCGGTATCGTCGTTGGCCTTGATCAGGTTGCCGGCAGTGACCAGAAACTCCCCGGTTCGGCCGTCAATAGGCGCGACAATAGAACAGAATTCAAGCTGCAGACGACTATTTTCAACCGCAGCTTCATCTGCCTCGACCGTCGCAATCAGGGTGGCGACTCTGGTTGCCGCCGTATCCTCCTGCTCGCTGGAGACATATCCTTTGCCGGCAGCCAGACTATAGCGTTTCTGCTCCTTTCGGGCATTTTCCAGTTCCGCCCGGTCCCTCGCCAAGGTACCCCGGGCCTGATTGAGCTGGGCAATAAAAGGCCGCTCGTCCAGGGTAAAAAGGAGGTCGCCTTTTTTAACGTCGTCACCCTCATGAAAGTGGACCTTTTTCAGGATACCGGTAATCTGCGATTTGATCGCCACCGTTGCAAAAGGTTCGACAGTGCCGATGGCGCTGAGCGCCACAGGGACATTCTTCACTGCACTGAGACCGATAGTCACCGGCATGGCTTTTTTGGGGCGATCGGCCTTTTCGCCATGCTTTCCTTTATGTTCCAGGCATCCAGCAAGAAGAAACAGCAGACAAACAACAATCAGGGCAGTCAGGGGTATACATCGGCCACCGGCAGTTCCGGATCGGGCAAGGAAGGAGCGTATCAGATGGTTCATATCGTTTATCGGACAGGGAAAGGTTGTCTCACCATAGAGGCAGAACCCATATCGGTTCCAGAAACTGTTTTATTATCAGGACCACGGTCCTGCCAGCCGCCACCCATGGCTTTGAAAATGGCCACCATGGCAAGAGCCAGGCGCTGATTGCTTTGCACCAGCTGGTCCTCAGACAGATAGAGGGCTCGCTCGCTTGTCAGGACATTGAGAAAGTCGGCAAGGCCGGTTTCGTAGAGGCCATTGGAGATCCGTACCGCCCTTTGCCCGGAAGCGACAGCCGCACGGAGAATATTCGTGGTGCTCTTTTCTTTGGCAAAAGCAACGAGACCACTTTCTACCTCAGTGAGCGCAGTGAGTACTGTCTGTTCATAGACGGCCAGGGCTGCATCGCGGCGGGCCTTGTTTATTTCGATCCCGGCACGGGCTTTCCCCTGGTCAAAAATGTTCAGATGGAGAACCGGACCAAGCGACCAGTAGCGACTCCCCGAGGCGACAAGCTCAGACAGGTTGCGGCTCTCTAGACCCAGCATCCCGGTGAGCGAAAATTTGGGAAAAAGTTCAGCAGTGGACACACCGATCGCAGCGGTGGCGGCGGCGATCCGGCGCTCGGCTGAGCGTATATCGGGGCGCAGCCTGAGCAGTTCGGACGGAAGATCAATCTGGAGTAGCGGGGGAATGGGAGGAATATCCGCCGACGGGGTCAGCTCAGTGACTAAATTTTCCGGCGTTTGTCCAAGAAGCAGAGCCAACTGATGCATGAACTGCCGGACTGAGGTTTCCAGGGCAGGCACCTGCGCTCTGATCAGTGACAACTGGGTCTCGGCCTGGACCAGGTCAAGTTCGTTGCCGAGTCCTATCTCAAAACGCCCCCTGACCAGCTCGACCGTCTTCTGCTGGCTGGCGATGTTGCGCCGGGTGGTCGCAAGTCGCATCTGTTGACCGCGCAGCTCGATATAATTTCTCACCACCTCGGCCTGCAGAGAGACCAGGACATCACGCAAATCCTCTTGGCTGGCGGCAAGGCTGGCGTCTGCCTCTTCAGTGGAACGACGAACCCCACCGAAAATATCCAGCTCCCAGCCGGCATCAAAACCAAGCTGAAACAGGTCCTGACTTTTACCCGATGCAGAGCTGTTGTCACTGCTCCGACTGTGGCTTGCTGCCGCACCACCGGTGATCGATCCGGTTGCACCGGCTATGCTGCGCTGTGCCCGGGCTTCCCGGATGTTCGCCTCGGCAATTCTAAGATCATTATTGGAGGCGACAGCCCTTGCCACCAGTGTGTTGAGCAGCGGGTCACCAAACAGCTTCCACCACTGAGCTGCCTGTCCACCGGCCGGTTGAGTAAAATCGGCACCACGCTCCTGCCATTGCCGCGGCATATGCGTTGCCGGAGGCTCATAGTCAGGCCCAACCGGTGCACAGGCGGCGAGAGCAACAAGGCAGAAGAAAACCATGGCTAATCTGCCATGGTGCCATGGACTGCGTGCCCCGTGTCTTGTTTGTGAAAGAGAAATCTGATTCTTCAAAGGATCCAGCTTTTTGAACTGCTTATATAGGGAGATGCCAGTATTTGGTTTGTAATAGTAGTATACTCAGTTGCTCGATTCCGGTACATATAATCAATTGCAGCAGGCCCACTTTTAATTTTTTTTAATGCCTCTTGTGGGTGCTCTTTTTACTCCCCCCTTTTGCGGGCTATAAGTTCAGTTCCCCCAGCTGGCCCATTTGTCCTAAAATCCAGTGGATCCGGCCTTTAATATAAGGACTTGGCGGATTAGCGCTGTACTCGCGAGGATTAGGCAGGACCGCAGCAATTGCTGCAGCCTGTGTTTTTGAGAGATTTCGGGCATCTTTTTGGAAATAATGTCGGGAAGCCGCTTGCGCGCCATATATTCCGTTGCCCATCTCTATACTGTTCAGATACACCTCCAGAATACGCTGTTTACTCCAGACAATCTCAATGAGGATGGTAAAATACACCTCAAGCCCCTTGCGAATCCAGCTCCTGCCCGGCCAGAGAAATACATTTTTTGCTGTTTGCTGTGAGATTGTACTGGCTCCGCGCAGGCGTCTTCCTCTCTTTTTCGAGGCTTCCACCGAACGTTCAATCGCTTTGATATCCACACCGAAATGATTCATAAAATTCTGGTCCTCGCTGCAGATCACCGCCAGGGCCAGGTTTTTCGAAATGGCATCCATCGAAACCCAGGAATGTTTCAATCGCAGTTCTTGTCCTGCCAGCACCTGTTCGACGGAACGGATCAGCATGAGTGGGGTAACAGGAACAGGCATGAACCGGAACAAGACCACAAAAAAGAGGGTCGAGCCAAAAAACCAGATGGTGGCTTTCCACAAAAATCGAGATATTTTATTGCTCACCTGCTTTCCTGTCTTGTTTCGCAGACTCTCTTTATGTCCGGCAGACCTGACAACACGGAACCGCCCTCGCCTCTCCTTCCTCAATGGAAAAACGCGTCGTTCAGCACACTGCCCTGTTCATGGTTGTTTACCAACCAGTGAAACCATCCGGTTATTGCTGCATCTTCCAAAGATCGGCCAAAATCAGACCACTGCGATTGCACATCAGGCAAAGAGGTATGTACTACCGCGAGGATATCATCGTCTTCCATCAATTCCCGGTTGCAGCAATAAAATGAGAACAGATCGGCAAGCTGGATAACATGAGTAAGGATTTTTTCCTTTACCGCTTCTTCAGGCCGGTGGTGATAGGCAACCGCGGTAATTAAATTTTCCGGGAAATACCATTTTTTCAGCAACTGCCCCCCTAACATATCGTGGGTAAAAGAAAACATCTGCAGCTCATCGTACAGCGTCTGCTCATTGCTCAATCCGGCCATCCAACGTTCGGGACCATAGTCTTCGGCGAAAGTCTGCAACATGATCAGTTTGCCGATATCATGAATAAGACCGCCCATAAAGGCTATTTCAGGGACAATATGCAGATCCTGGGCGATAACCCTGGCGGCCATTGCGCACGCGAATGAATGCGTCCAGAATCGATTGACAAAGGGTTTATGCTGTCTGGCCAATTTGCTGAACGAATTAATCAACGCTTTGGTCAGGGCAATTCGCTTTACTTCGTTGAAGCCCAGAATCACGACAGCCATTTTGAGGGAATCGACCTTCTGGGGACGCCCGAACAGGACGGAATTGGCGATCTTAAGAACCGTCAGGCACAGAGACTGGTCTGAATGAATGGTGTCGACAATCTCTTTTACTGAACAACCAGGGTCATTGGTGACTTTCATCAATCTGATCACCGTCATCGGCAGAACCGGAAATGAGTCGATATATTGTTTGATCAGCTCAGATTTGGAAGTTTTCATGTGCTGGCTGGTTAAAAGAAGGTTCCTCTTACCCGGATACGCCGTGCAGGTACCATAGGGATCACCTTGTCAACTACAGAATTTTACACCACCTTCAGTATATAGACTAGGAGAATTATCTCCGTTTTACCGCGCCACCAGGAAAAAGAATACTCCGAGGCAATCTGTGTCCTGTGAACTCTCAGGCTGCCCGTCGGCTTGGCGGGGAGTGGGGAAGCACAGGCTTTGTCGGTGGAAGTTCATGATCACTCGGCCTGCCGGATAAATCAGCACCGGATAATTGAAGCATTATGCCAACCTTGAGCAGGGCGTCCCACAATGCCATGTTTATCGGCATGCGCACTGTCCCGAGACCGGGATGCAAAGCAGTTATACGCAAACCCGAATCAACAAAAAGAGGCAGCGGTGCGTGTGGATCGGCAAGTTCGATTTCGCGGCTGCCGGCACTGTTTTTTTCCTTCATTACCCGACACATTGCCAGCCGTGCAATTCCCTGCCTGTCACGGTTTCCGGCAAATCCGAAGAGTCGGCAAACCACGGCTCTGTATTTATATTGGGTACATCCCCAGAAACCGGCGTCCGTCATATCGGGACGATACAGGATACACCGCTTGTCATGGCCATTTTTCTCAAGCCGTTTCAGAATAAATTCCGCCTGCAGGGTACGAAACAACTCAAATGCCAGAGGAATACACTCCAGCACCGTTGCCTCCACTTTTTCCGATCGGCAGCAATGGCCGCAGCCATCCGGACAGGCAAGCCCCGTCCGGGATGCAAATCCGGCCACCGCCACATCCAAAGCCCGATACACCTCAAGAACCTCGAATTCCAATTGCTGCAGCATATATATAGCGCGGTCGCTTGTAAATTTTGAAAAAACACCGAAGACTTCAGTACCTTACAAATTATTCTCCTGTTTTTATAGGAAAATGATCTGCCCCAAAGTACTTATCCCGGCATTATAATACTTTACCGGCGTTCGGAAGAGTAGGTCTGACACATTATGCCAGTGAAGACGAGGATAACTAAATGATTACGCAAAAAATTGCAAGTCCGATCTTGGCGACAACATCGATTCTCGAGAACCTTACAAAACACATTTACATCAAATGTTTCTGTTTCGGTCAAAGGGCATCCTGCTATTGACATAAGACTAGGTATCACAGATACTACTTGAAAAAGTAAATTATTTTTACTCGTTTTAGAGGGAGGAATTATTGTGAAGACAGCCTATTGGTTGCAGGGTGGCGGATGTGGCGGTGACACATTTTCATTTTTAAGCAGTGAATACCCAAATGTGGTTGAACTATTCCGCACCCTGGGCATCCAACTGCTCTGGCACCCTTCGCTTTCCAATATTTCCCCGGAAAATCATGACCTCCTCTTAAAGAAAATTTTTGCTGGAGAACAACAGCTTGAAATACTCATAGTCGAAGGACCAGTCATCTGCGGACCGGCAGGAACCGGGATGTTCCATACAAAAGCCGGTAGACCTAAAAAAGAGCTCATCTATAGCCTCGCATCGCAGGCTCAGGTAGTCTTAGCGGTAGGAACCTGTGCTTCATTTGGTGGTTTTGGCTCTGATGCCACCATTGAGGCGACAGGACTCCAGTTTATTAAAAAAGAACGAGGTGGTTTTCTTGGGGAAAATTTTATCACCAAATCTGGACAGCCGGTAATTAATCTCGCCGGCTGTCCCTGCCATCATGATGTCATCACCGGTGCAATAATTTCTGTAGTCAATGGGGTCACTCTTGAACTGGATAAATACCAGCGTCCTCTTGAGTGGTATGGCACAACCGTGCATCAAGGCTGCACACGAAATGAGTACCACGAATACCGGGTGGAAGAATCCAGTTTTGGGGAAATGGGTTGCCTCTTCTTTCATATGGGTTGTGCCGGACCACTGGTACCAGGTCCCTGCAATAAGTTACTCTGGAATCAGCATTCCTCAAAACCAAGAGTTGGAGTACCATGTTTTGGCTGTACAGATCCCGACTTCCCAAGAGCCACACCATTTTTCCAGACTCCAAATATCGAAGGAATACCACTCTCTCTACCAATGGGAGTCAACCGCGCACATTATATGGTTTACAAAGGCATGGCTGCAGCTGCTGCACCTGAGCATCTCAAAAACCGCAAATCAAAAGTCTGACACCCCTCACGGGGGGTAATGTACCTTACATATTATCTTCTTGTAATAAATATGAAAACTATCTGTGAGCTACGAACAAAGAGAAGGACAGAATCAGCATGGTTACACAACTAAAAGGAATCAACATTCCTCTCAATAGAGCTGAAGGTGATCTTGAAATCCAGGTTGAGATTGAAGATGGTATTATCACCGAAGCATGGAGCGCCGGCACTCTATTTCGTGGTTTTGAAAACATGATGCGCGGGCGTGGGGCCTTGGATGGACTGGTGATAACCCCGCGGGTCTGCGGTATATGTAGTCTCACCCACCTTACAGCTGCGGTTGAAGCCCTTGACGCAATCGCCGATGCAACTCCTCCTGATAACGCCCGGCGTCTGCGTAATCTGCCTCTGATGGTCGAAACGATCCAGAGTGATGTCCGCCAGGCAATGTTGATGTTTATGGCCGATTTTGCCAACAGGGAGGCATACCAGGATCATCAACTTGGGGTAGAGGCCGAACAACGCTACAGTCCCCTGAGGGGAAGTTCTGCAATTGAAGTCATTCGCGAAAGCAAGCGCCTTCTGCAGATCGTTGCCATAATTGGCGGCCAGTGGCCCCATACCTCCTTTATGGTCCCTGGAGGAGTAACTTCAATTCCAGAGATTTCAAAAATCCTCCAGTGCAGAATTATTTATGAACGATTTTGTTCCTGGTATGAACGAAGCATTCTAGGATGTTCCGTAGACAGGTGGCTGGAAATAAGAAGCATTGACGATCTCAACAACTGGCTTGATGAAAGCTCGTCACATCGCGAGAGTGAGGTTGGTTTTTTTATCCGCTTTGCCCGTCTGGCGGGACTCGATGCATTAGGCAAGGGACCCGGTCGTTTTCTCTCCTATGGCAATTTCACCCTTCCCGCAGAAACTACCCTGCCAGGAATTGGCAGGAGATTAATAGGCGCGGGTTTTGCTGTCGGAACCGAGGTCTTCCCTTTTGAAGCCGGGAAGATTTCCGAGGATATCTCTCACTCCTGGTATGAGCAGGGTGCGGCGCCGGTCCACCCGTTTGCCGGCTCGACCACACCCTATGCCTCGGGTCAGGGCAGCCAGGCATATTCATGGATTAAGGCTCCTCGTTACAGTGGGGAGGTCGTCGAAACTGGACCTCTGGCTGAAATGATAATCAATGGCACCCCTCTTTTTCAGGATATGATAGCTGAGAATGGCCCCAATGTCTTCGCCCGAGAACTGGCTCGCCTCGTACGTCCCGCCTATCTTCTCAATCCTATGGCAACATTTATATCAGAACTTTTGGAGAAGCGGGAAGACATTTTCTATAGCCCCGTAAAAGGTATTCCTGACGGTGAAGGTGCCGGGTTGATCCAGGCAGCCCGTGGAGCCTTGGGTCATTGGGTTAAGGTCCGGGACCAAAAAATTGCTCATTATCAAATAGTAACCCCAACATCGTGGAACGGGTCCCCACGTGATGAACATGGTGTTCGCGGGGCATGGGAAGAGGCTCTGATAGGCACACCGATTAAGGACATTAAAAATCCGGTGGAAGCAGGGCATGTCGTCCGTTCCTTTGATCCATGCCTGGTGTGTGCGGTACACACTGTGCAAAAAGGTAAGAAAAAGGGGGGCTTATCCATAGGATTTAACCGGTGAAAGGTTACATAATCTGTATCGGTAATCGCTTTGTCAAAGAAGATGCCGCTGGACTTGCGGTGCTTGCCATATTAGAAAAAATGCCGCAATTGCCTTCAAATATAAAGATTATTGAAGGTGGACTGGCCGGATTGAACCTCTTGCCGCTATTAGAACGGGGAGGCAGGGTGGTTTTTATTGATTCGGTCAGTGGATTTTCTGGACCTGGCGAAATTGTGCTGCTGGACAGCCGGGAAATAACGAGCACCCTCGATGGATATCATTTTGGTCATGGAGCAGGTCTGGCCTATTTACTTACAGTTCTGCCCAAGGTGTGTGACGGAGAACTGCCGGAAGAAATTGTGCTTGTCGGACTTGAGGGAGAATGCACTGCAGAAACTATTGAACGGGCAGCCAGACTGAGTGTTGCCATTGCAACTCAAGGTTTGAGGGACATCAGGTGATGGAAAAAACGCGAAAAGAGTTGCAGATGGAAATCGACATGCTGCGTGGCGAGCTTAAAGTTGCCAGAGAAGCATCTGAAATAACTGCTGAATTCGTCGTTCGGCAATTTGAGCAGACGGAAAGCATGCTGCATCGATTCCAGACTGCTGATTCTGAACGGCAGGCAGTTTTAGATGCCGCAACCCAGCTGTCAATCATCACCACCGATCTTGATGGAATTATCCAACTCTTCAGCAAAGGGGCTTCGACGCTGCTTGGCTATAGCCCATCAGAAATGGTCGAAAAATGCAGTATCCTGTCCCTCCATTTGGCTGAAGAGCTGGTACATTATGGGAAAGAGGTGAGTGGAGTAAGTGGCACATTTGGATCCGGCCTGCAGGACATGAAAGTTTTTGACCAATTTGTAAAACAGAAACACAGCCGTGCCCAGGAGTGGTTGTATGTATGTAAAGATGGTACGCACCTGCCTGTGAGTCTATCTATCACCAGTCTGTTCAACCCGGATGGCTGCATTGTCGGTTATCTTTTCACAGCCATGGACATGACCCTTCAGAAACAGATGAAGCGTCAGCTCATCCAATCCAAGGAACTGGCGGAATCTGCCAATGCTTCGAAAGGTGATTTTCTTGCCCGAATGAGTCATGAGATCCGCACGCCAATGAATGGGATTATTGGCATGGCCTCTTTGCTCCAAAAAACACCCCTTGGTGCAAAACAACAGAATTATACCGAAAAACTTCTTAGCTCCGCCAATACTCTGCTGCGGCTTATTAACGATATTCTCGATTTCTCCAAGATAGATGCCGGAAAGCTGCAATTGGAAAAAGTCCCTTTTTTCCTGGAAGATATTCTCGGCAATATTGCTAATGTTGTTGGCATGCAAGCTGAAAAAAAAGGTTTAGAGTTCCTATTCCAGATTGATCCCCTGGTTTCCCGCAGCCTTGTTGGGGATCCTCTGCGGCTGGGACAAGTGCTCATGAACCTGGCTGGCAATGCTGTTAAATTCACCGAGCAAGGCGAAATTGTTATTTCAGTAGACCTGGTGAACCAGGTTCAAGATGAGCTTACACTTCGATTCTCCGTGTGTGATAGCGGCATTGGCTTGAAAAATGAACAATTTGAAAACCTCTTTTCCGCATTCAGTCAGGCCGACGATTCAATCACCCGCAAATATGGTGGTACTGGTCTGGGACTGGCCATTTGCAAGCAACTGACGGAGCTGATGGGTGGGGAAATATGGGCAGAGAGCAAACCTGGAGTGGGCACAAAATTCTTTTTTACTACAAAATTACACATTCCCAAAAATATTCAATTACCAGCGACAAAAATGACTGCACGTCTGCAGGGATTGCGGGCTCTCATCGTCGATGACAACCAGGCGGCCCGAGATGTGCTCTCCGCTATGTTAACATCATTAAAAATTGAAGTAACTACGGCAATTGATGGGAAAGCAGCTCTCACCCTTCTCGAACAGGCCATACAGAAGGGACATCCCTATGATGTGATTTTGCTGGACTGGATAATGCCCGGAATTGACGGTATTGAGACTGCCAGGAGGATTAAGGCCCACGCCTCTCTCGCCAAAATCCCTGCAATGTTGATGGTAACTGCCAATGGGCGCGAGGAGGCATACCTGGAGGCCGACAAGGTGGGTATAAAGGCATTCCTGTTAAAACCGGTATATGCCTCGATTATGTACAATACTCTACTGGATATTCTTGGCATCGAGACTATTCCAGAGCCTCTGACTGTTAAAAAACAGAGACAAGCAACAAACCTAAAAAAGATCGAGGGGGCACAGATCCTGCTCGTCGACGATAACACTATCAATCAGGAAGTGGCAACCGAGTTCCTCGAAGACGTCGGTATGGTTGTCACGGTTGCCGCAAACGGACAGGAGTGCCTTGATGCCTTAGATCAGAAACCATATGATCTTGTGCTGATGGATGTCCAGATGCCAGTGATGGATGGACTGGAAGCGACAAGAAAGATACGGCAGAAAAATCAGTTTAAAGATCTTCCTATTATCGCCATGACTGCTCACGCCATGGCTGGGGATAGAGAGAAGAGTCTGGCCGCAGGTATGAATGAACATATCACCAAACCTATCGATCAGACTGTCCTTTACCAGACCTTAAAGTATTGGATCACAGAGAAACAGTCAGAAACATTACCAACTGTCTCCGGCGAAACAGCCAGAGTTTCAACCGCAGACCATCTTTCACTGCCTGACCTGCCTGGCATTAGCCAGGCAGAAGCCCTTCAGGCACTGAATCAAAATAAAAAACTTTTTGTCAAAATGCTCCATGATTTCAAAAGGTATTATAGCTCCTTCCCAGAGAGCCTGCGGGAATTATCTATGGCAGGACAATGGCAGGAAATCCAGGAGAAAGCGCATACCATAAAAGGTGTTTCAGGATATATCGGTTCGTCTCTGCTCATGAAGGCTGCGCAAAACCTGGAAGATGCACTGAGAAGTGATCAGCGAGACGATGCGGCAAACTACCTTGTTGCCTTTATTAATGCGCTTGATGAAGTCCTTTCCACCCTCTCTGTCCTTCCCTCTTTACAAGAAGAAAAACCTGCTCCATTACATCAAAGCTTGGTTAAAGTCAATTGGGGGAGAGAAGTCAAAAAGCAGATGCAAAGACTCATTGAGCAATTAAAAAAAGGGGAAGCGGCAGCAGAAGAACAGTACCTAGAAGTGAGGAAACTACTTGCCGGAACTGGGCTTGATGAAGAATTAGAAACGATTGCGAACTTGATTGATGACATAGAATATGACAGTGCAGCAGATACGACGGGAATTTTGCTGAAGAGAATACAGAAACAACTTGAGAAATGATTATGCATCAGGAAAAAAAGCCACGTATTCTGATAGTTGATGATGAAAAAATGAATCTGAAGGTGCTGGCGGATCTACTGAAAGATGAATATACCCCCGTACTGGCTAGGAGCGGTGAACAGGCACTCCAACACGCTTTTAGTGACTTTCCGCCGGATCTCATATTGCTTGATGTTATGATGCCGCAAATGGGCGGGTACGAAGTTATTAAAAACTTGAAAAATAATGTCAAGACCATGAACATCCCGGTTATTTTTGTTACTGCTCTCAAATCTATTGAGGATGAAGAACATGGTTTTAAACTTGGCGCTGTGGATTACATTATCAAACCCTTTTCTCCAACCATTGTCAAAATGCGTGTCCGTAATCACCTGCGCATTGTCCATCAGTACAAGCTTCTGGACCAGTTAGCCTATCTGGACGGTCTTACGGAAATTTCCAATCGCCGCCGTTTCGAAGATACTTTCCAGAAGGAATGGGCACGGTCCGCTCGGAACAAAAGCCCATTTTCGCTGGCAATGGTCGATGTGGATTATTTTAAACAATACAATGATCATTACGGTCATGCTATGGGGGACATTACTCTTCGAAAAATCGCTAAAGCCTTGGACAGTGTTCTCAGGCGGCCGGGAGATCTTATTGCTCGTTACGGAGGAGAAGAGTTTGTAATGCTGTTGCCGGAAACAGACGCAGCCCCGGCAAGGATCGTTGCTGATAAATCCCTGCAGACTATTGTGAACCTCAACATTCCTCACCACTTCTCAAAGGTTGCCGACATGGTGACTATCAGTATTGGACTTGCAACCATACACATGGATGACCAGACATCGCCGCAAACCTTTTTAGAAACTGCAGATCAGAACTTGTACCAAGCCAAACAACGTGGTCGCAATCGAGTAATCTGTTGCCAACTCGGGCAGTAATATCCCCTGAATATTATTGACAGTTGTGACATATCAATATTGTCGTCCCGCCCACGAGATAAGCTCCCTGTAAAACCATAATGCTGGCGAATTATATGCAGCCTTGAGATGAACGTTATTTATGAAAGTCCCCGCACATCGAGGTTACAGCTTTCAGATTCAAGCATTTCCATGAAGGTTGCGATGGGAACGGGTTTGCTAAAATAATATCCTTGATACACTTTGCACCCTTTTTTATTGAGGTAACCGAGTTCCTTGTCGGTCTCTACCCCCTCGGCAACAACCTTCAGACCCAGATTGTGGGCCATCATAATTATGGTATCTACCAGTACGACATCATGACTGGCATCTTTTATATCATTAACAAAAGAACGATCTATCTTGAGCGTATTCAGCGGCAGGCTCTGCAGATAGCTCAGGGATGAGTAGCCGGTTCCAAAATCGTCCACGGAAAATTTTATGCCCATCTGCTGGAGCGCCATTATCGTCTGGACAATATCCTTCCCGGTAGAAACCAGACTCCCTTCAGTAAGCTCGATCCCCAAGTGGTGCGGATCAGCTCCGGTTTCTTTGAGAACAGTGGCTACTTTGGCAACAAAGTCAGAGACAGCAATTTCTTTTCCGCTGATATTGACGGAAATGGTCTGTGTTTCACACAGCAGTCCAGCATCCATCCATTTTCTGATGTTTCGGCAGGCCTCTAGCAATACCCATTCACCTATCTCCTGCATAAGGCCGCTATCTTCTGCTATCTCAAGAAACGCCCCAGGAGGGACAATTCCTCTCTCTGGATGATGCCAGCGCAGCAAGGCTTCTGCACCAAGCAGTTTCCCGGATATATCAACCTGCGGCTGGTAGAAGAGAAGAAATTGTTTTTCTTCCAAGGCTTTTCTAATCTCGGTATTAAGGCGCAATCTTTCGTCCGCCGCCTCCTGCATAGTTGGAAGAAAAAAATGGATTGCATTACGGCCGGCAGCCTTGGCACGGTACATTGCCGTATCTGCCTGTTTGAGGATATCATCTACCCCTTTATCGTCTTTTGGAAAAAGAGTCACGCCGACGCTAGGGGTTATCTGCAGGTCCCGTCCCTCTATCTTACAGGGTGAGGAAAGACAGAGGCAGATTTCTTCGGCAATAGACCGCGCCTGGTGGGCAGCAAGCCCTAGTGAATTATCCAGCTCAGTGATGATGATAATAAATTCATCCCCACCCATCCGAGCGGCAGTATCTTCCCGCCGGATACATTCGGAAATTCTTTTTGCCACAACTTTGAGCAATTCATCACCCACCGAATGGCCTAGAGAATCATTAATCGTTTTAAAATTATCCAGATCAAGGAACAGCAGTGCGCCATAGTGACCATGTCGACTGGCCCGGGCTATTTCGTTGCTGAGGTATTCGAGCAGCAGGCGACGGTTGGGCAGCCCGGTCAGGGAGTCATACGAGGCGTAATACTCAATCTGCTCCTCGGTCAGCTTTTTTTCGCTGAAATCTTCAACAATTCCGACCCCGCCGATAGTTGTCTGTTCCAGAGAACTTATTGCCTTGAAAAAAGCCCGCACTGGTGTGGTTGTACCACTGGTAACAGAGGTATAATCGCCTTCATAATACCCTTCGCCGGTTACAAGAGAGTCTCTTAAGGCACACAGTAATTTGGGTTCTTGAAGCACGTCAACCATCTTTAGACCAATGAGAAACTCCCGCGTAGAGCCAAGAATCCTGATCAACTCCTCATTACAGTCGACAATTACACTGCCGGCATCATAGTGCAAGATCCCTAAGGGAGCATTTATGAAGATATGACGATATCGCTGTTCACTGACCTTGAGAATTTTCTCCCGATCGGTACTTTGCAGACGTAATTCAATATTTTCACTGAGATTTTTGCTTATTTTACTGGCACCGACCAAGGTTACGGCCCAGAAAAGGAGCACCAGCATTCCCTTAACCATTCCTAAGCCAGTGCCGAGAGTCACCATTTTTATGACCAAAGGCAGGAGCAGCAAGCTCACAAACCCAGTCACAACCGGGGAACTCGGGCAGAGTGAAAAAACGCCTCCGGCTGCCATCCCGACCAGAATCATCATAAATATTATCTGATGTGAAAGACTTTGCTCGGGAAACAAAAAAAACGAGGCTGCTCCCCATACTACAGATATGGCATATGTACTGATCAGAAAGCGCCGGTACCAGTATTCCTCATTGCCAACGTTCTCCTCTTGTTTTCTGAAGCGCAACAGAAGGTGGATTCGAAACGCGGAAACGGAGAAAAATACTACCAGCCAGGCAACAAGAACAGAGTGCCCAACGACAGTCCATAGCGAACAACACAACAGAACAGCAACTAAAACTGAAAAAAGCATCGGTACCATTGAGTTGGCAAACAGCAGATGTACCTGTTCTCTAAATACTTTTGTCGCAGTGTGTTTCAATATTGTCATAACGCTGGAAAATAAAATCAGTTTTTCAACTGGAAAAAGCATCTTTTAAAGTACAACCTTGAGCATGATGGTTTACCAGCCAGGTAAACCATTCATGTATTGCATCCCTCTCCCAACTCAGCCCACAACTATGCCATGCAGTTTGCAGTTCGGGCAGAGAGTGGTGAATTGCTGCCATGAGATCGTCTTTTCCCAGCAAAGGTTGGTTGCAGCAAAGAAAAGACAGGATATCAGCCAACTGAATAACAGCGGCCATATCCTGTTCCGCGGTTACCTTACAAGGACAATGGTGTGCTTCAACGGCCGCAATGAGATTTTTCGGAAAAAGCCATTTCTGCAGCAGATGACCACCGACCCTGTCATGGGTGAAAGAAAACGTATGCAGCTCATCATCGCGCAGTTGCTTGCTGCTGAAGGAAAGCATCCAGTCCAGTGCATAATCGTCGGCGAAAGTCTCCAGCATGATCAGTTTTCCTATGTCGTGAATCAGCCCACCCATAAAGGCGATGTCAGGAGAAATATTGAGAGATTGCGCCATTAATCTGGCCGCCATGCCGCAGACAAAGGAATGGTCCCAGAACTTATCGATTGAGACTTTGTGCTGCCTGGCTACTTTGCTGAACGAATTGATAAGTGCCTTGGCCAGGGCAATTCTCTGTACTTCATCAAAACCAAGAATCGATACAGCCTTATCGATCGAATCAACCTTGTGAGGACGGCCGAACAAAACAGAATTGGAAATTTTCAAAACCGTCAGACACAGGGATTGGTCGGTAAGAATAACATCTATGACCTCTTGCGCCGAACTCGCCGGGTTACTGGTAACTGTCATCAGCCGCATCACAGTTACAGGAAGAACGGGAAAGGAGTCGATATGCTTTTTAATCAGTTCATGCCTGGTTGTGTTCATCTTGTTTCTTTGTATAATTCTTCTTGAAAATCAGTTCTCCGCAGAAATCATCCTCCGCCTCAAATCTCAATATATCACAAGGTGGTCGCCTTTACCTAATTGGCGACGGAAAAATTTTTTGATTCATTCTTTATTTACAAGCAGGATTTGAGCTTGCTGGCAAGTGACGGGAAAAAAGCAGGATCAGCGGCAATAACCGGAGAAGGGAAGTCGACAGCTCTATTCGTTACAACGGGAAAACAGATAGGCGGCGGAAACTAACGCACACCGCCCGTATCTGTCATGGATTTTTTTTGTGCTTTCTGCTTAATCAGCCAGCTGAAGCGCCGATTCCGGGGTGCCGTTCATCTGCACAAGAGGAAAACTCAAGATAAAGGTTGTCCCCACATCCGGAGTTGACTGGACATCGATGTAGCCCTGGTGGGCTTCAACGACCTCTTTTACAAGAGCCAGGCCAAGTCCGGAACCGGTAATATGCCGGGTAGCCTTGCCCTTTACCCGGAAAAAGCGATCAAAGATATGCGGGATATCTTCCTTGCTGATCCCGATCCCTGAATCTTGTACCGAAAAATTGGCAAAGCCTCCGGAGACGGAGGTGGAGAGGACCACCCGCCCTCCATCCGGGGTATATTTCACGCTGTTGGAGACGATATTCATCATCGCGGTGCGCATATGGTCGTAATCCACATTAAACCACCAGTCCTCGCCGCACGGCTCATAACTGAGGTGTATGTTCTTGGCATCCGCCTGCGGTCTGGTAATATCGATTACCTCGCGGATCATATCCTCGCCTTTGACCGGTTCGAGATTGAAAACGACGGTACCGCTCTCCAGCTTTGACAGATTGAGCAGGTTATCAATGAGGCGCAGCAGATCCTTGGTCCGGGTAGTCATCCGCTTATGCAGCGCATTGCAGGAACTGGCCGCCTCATGCACACAGCCTACCTGCAGGGCGTAGATCATCTGTTCGACAGAGGCCAGAGGCGATTTCAATTCATGGGCCACCATGGCAACGAAATCGGACTTCATCCGGTCGATTTCCTTATGGGCACTGACATCCTCAAAAGTCGTCACTGAGCCGATGACTCCTCCCTGTTCAGTTGTAACCGGAGAACAGTAGGCACGCAGGTACTTGCGGGAAATGGACCCGGGAGCGAACTCCCTGGTGACAACCACCGATTTACTGACCGCCTCTTTAACCATGGCTGCCGCAGCCTGATCCCGGATGGAAGCTGATAGGGGCTTGCCGATTACCGGATCGGTCTGTATCTCGAGGATCTTGATCGCCGCAGGATTATGCAATACGACAACACCGTCCGCATCGGTTATAATGACCGCCTCGGCCATGCAGCTGAATACTGATTTCAGGCGGCTCTGGGACTTATCAATCGCCTCAAGCCCACGGTTTTTCTCCTCCCGCAGCTGTTCGGTTTCTGCGCGCATGGACAGTTTATCAATGGCCCGATCGACCACTACCCGGATATAATCGGGGGTAAACGGCTTGCCGACAAAATCGAAGGCACCCTGCTTCATGGCGGTGACTGCTTTGTTGACGGTGGCAAAACCGGTAATGACGATGACCTGCACATGAGGCTGATTTTCCCGTATCCAGTCAAGAACCCCAAAGCCGTCGAGTCCCGGCATCATAAGGTCCGTCAGCACGATATCGAAATCCTGCTCCTTTAACAGAGCCAGACCGCGGTCTCCGTCTTCAGCCTTGACTATATGGTAGCCTCTTTTGGCCAGGGCTCGTTCGACACCTTCCCGAATAACCTTTTCGTCATCGATGATCAGTATGCGCACTTTATCCATAGCATTTTCCCGGTTGCTGAGGGGAGAAACTTCATTTTTTTGCCGCTCCTCGCGCTGTGCACGCAAGGAGTGGCAGGAGATCTGCTTATTTTAACCAGCTTTTAATCAGTTCCAGCAATTCAGCCGGTTCGACCGGTTTTGGCATATAATCCTCCGCTTCACTTTCCAGCATGTCCCGATGGGTGTAGGTGCTGGTTGTCACCCGGTCGGCGACAGCGGTCAGGAGAATAATCGGGATCTTGGCCGTTTCCTTATTGCTTTTCAGTTTGACACAGGTTTCGTGGCCGTTCATGACCGGCATCATCACATCCAGCACAATGAGATCCGGTTTTTCTTCCGCAACCGCTTCAAGCCCTTCTTTGCCGTCATAAGCCACCCTCACGTCATAACCGCCACTTTCGACTATTACTTTGACCGCTTCAACAAAATCAGGATCGTCGTCAACCAGCAGGATCTTTTTTTTCTCAGCCATTTCTTTCCTCCGTTATGAGTGCTCAATGAATTTTTTCGCTCTCTTCCTCTTTCTTTACTCCACAACAGGTCGGGGCAGCAGTCCGGCACCGCCAACGATTTCGGCCAGTTTTTCCTCCCATTCGATGGCCATTACATGGACACCGGCAATGCCCTCCATCTCTTTGAGTTCCTGGATCTGTTCAATACACATCTCGATGCCTTTATCCGCCTGTTTTTCTTTGGGCTCGGCAGCGATACGGTTGACCACTGCATCGGGAATATCCATGCCGGCAACCATCTTGCGCATGAATTTTGCCATGCCGGCCGATTTCAACGGAGTGACTCCAGCGAGAATCTTTATCTTTTCCGGCAACCCCTCTCTTTTGGCCAGCTCCATATATTTCTTAAATTTCTCCATATTATAGATGCATTGGGTCTGAACAAAATCAGCTCCTGCCTCCATCTTCAATTTAAGGCGCGGCACCCGGATCTCAAAGGGGTCGGCAAAGGGGTTCACCGCACAGCCGATATAAAACATCGGCGCCCCCTGGAGTTTATCCCCGGACGGGAAGACCCCGTCATCACGCATGGTTTTGGCCAGGTGAATGAGCTGCATCGAGTCGATGTCAAAGACATTTTTCGACTGCGGGTCATCGCCGAATTTCTGGTGATCGCCGGAGAGGCAGAGGAGGTTGCGCACCCCCATGGCCGACGCCCCGAGCAGATCCGACTGCAGGGCGATCCGGTTGCGATCGCGGACCACCATCTGAATGAGTGGTTCTATCCCCTCCTCTTTAATGAGCAGACAGCCGGCCAGGGAGCTCATGCGCACCACTGACGTCTGATTATCGGTAACATTACAGGCATCGACGTTACCTTTGACAAAAGCCGCCTTCTTCCGGACGATATCCGGGTCGGCTCCGCGGGGAGGACCGCATTCCGCTGTGACCGAAAAGTGTCCTGCCGCCAGTACCTTTTCCAGGTTGCTTCCCGATTTCATTAGATCATATCCTCCCTGATAATTCGGCGTGGACCGCCATCTCTTGAGGAATTCCATCCCTTGTAAGGTTTCAGCTTGCCATAATTTTCCATCTGATTCAGGGCCACCAGCCGATCGATAATCAGCTGCCAGCCGCATTGAGTCTCTTTATCCACTTCACAGATTCCCTGTACCGAACCGCCACAGGGGCCATGGAAAAGTGATTTGGCACAGCGGGTAACCGGACAGATGCCCCCGGTGAGATGCAGGACGCAATCGCCGCAGCCCTGACATCTCTCCGACCACTCCCCCTGCCGTTCGGTGACTCCGAGAAAGCCGGTATTAATCCCCGGCAAAAGCGGCGTGGTGGTAAATTTTTCGGCCAGAAACTGGATCCCCGCCCCGCAGGCGATAGACAAAACCGCCTGATAATCGGTGACATACGGCCGCATCTGCTCGACATACTCGGGGTCACACTGGCGTTCGAGGCTGACCTCCCGGATGTTGATGGTCCGGCCCGCCGCCTCTCTTGCCAGCCTTAAAGTCGAGGCCAGTACCTGGACCTCCTTTTCCCCGCCAACACGGCAGACAGTTACACAACCATGACAACCGGCCAGGACGATATTGTCATATGGCTCAAGCATCTCCATGATCTCTTCAATGGGTTTCGGTGTTCCGGTAATCATGTTGTCTCCTTCGCTGTTACCGCTTCAGTCTTTGTTGCACCACGCACCAGATTGATGGGGCTTGGCCCGACCTCCCGGATCTGATCGACAAACTCATTGGCAAAAGCGGCGAATTTTGAACCTTCTCCGGCACTGAGGTTGTACATTCTGATACGGTTGGGTCCGATTTTTATCCGCTCGAGAATTGCATACACCCGCTCAACACGAGCCCGGGCCCGTATATTTCCCGAGATATAATGACAATCCCCCTCCAGACAACCGATTACCATCACGCCATCCGCCCCGTTTTCAAAGGCCTTCAGCAGCAGTGACTCGTCAATGCGTCCGGTACAGGGCAGCATGACGATACTGATTGCCGGGGGATACGATCTTCTCTCCGAACCTGCCAGGTCCGCGGCAGAGTACGCTCAGTGGCGGCAGGCAAAAACAATGACACTGGGTGAAAAGTCATGCATGGTTTCTATTCCTTTAGGGGTTTAGTGACTTAGAAATCCTTTTTCGGCTTTTTGAGAAAGGATTTCGTGAAGGAACTTATCCCGCAAAGCTTTTGGGCGGGGTGGAACTTCTCGCAACATCAAAAAAATCAGGACGCACTGTACGATTCAATCTTCGCCCGTATATTCCTGTCGTCATACCGGCCCATGGTAATGGTCTTGGCCGGGCATTCGGCCACACAGATGCCACAGCCCTGACAGAGGGCCGGATTGATCTCCGCCGAATGCTGATCGTTGATAAACGGCACCCCATAGGGGCAGGCCCGCACACAGGTCAGACAGACCGCGCAGTTGGTCGGATCGACCCTGGAGACGATCCCCGACATCTTCAGGCTTTTTTTCGACAGCAGCGTTGCCACTCGTGCCACTGCGGCCTGGGCCTGAGCGATGGTCTCGGTGCTGCTTTTGGGGCCATGGGCCGTACCGGCCATGAACAGCCCTTCACTGGGCAGATCGACCGGCCGCAGCTTGGCATGGGCCTCAATAAAGAAACCGGCTTTGTTTCTCGGCACCCGCAGCATGGAGGCAAGTTCCTCGGTATCCCTCGACTTCATGCCGGTTGACAGCACGAGCAGATCGGGCTGCAACCGAACCGGCAAGCGAATGGACGGATCGGTTACGGTAATGTCGATTCCTGCCTCGCCAGCGTTGATCCTGACAGGATTCGTCTCCGGATCGAAACGAATGAAATTTATGCCCGCCTGCCGTGCCGCCCGGTAGTCTAATTCCCCCAGGCCGTAACAGCGCATATCGCGGTACAGTACGTCGACCCGGGCTTTGGGAAACATCTCCTTAAAACGCAGGCCATTTTTTACCGCATGATTGCAGCAGACCCGCGAACAGTAGGCCAGATGCTCTTCATCACGGGAGCCGGCGCACTGCAGCATGACCACGCGGGGGTGATGCCGGGTATCGAGGCTGCCGTTTTCCAGCACAGCGCCGAAATCGGTCTGGGTCATGACGTGGCCAAGCGTACCCAGGCCGTGGATTTCCGGCCGGTATTCCTCTGCCCCGGTGGCAACGAGGATCGCGCCATGCTTCAGCGTCCTGGTAGCTCCGGAAGGCATGACAATATCTGTCTGAAAAGAGCCGACAAACCCGGACTGCTCCACCACCTCGCTGCTGGTGAAGACCCTGATTCGCTCATCGGCAGCAATTTTTTCGGTTAATGTCTGCAGAAAGTCAGAAAATTTGCGGCCATCAGCGCTCCGCTGGAGATTTAGGAGCTGACCGCCCAGCTGAGCTTCCCGTTCAACCAGATAGACACCAAAACCCTGGCGGGCCGCTTCCACCGCCGCAGTCATCCCGGCAACCCCTCCCCCGACGATAAGCAGGCGGGAATCGACGGCAAACTCCAGCTCGTCCAGGGGGACTCCGGCGGTGGCATTGGCGACCGCCATCCTGGTCAGTCTTTTTGCTTTTTCCGTGGCCAGGTCCGGATCGTTGGGATGGACCCAGCTGCACTGGTCGCGGATGTTGGCCATATCAAAAAAGTATTTATTCAATCCGGCCTGCTGCAGAGTCGACTGGAAAAGCGGTTCGTGGGTCGTCGGCGAGCAGGCGGAAGTGACCACCCTGTTCAACCGGTGCTCCCCGATGATCTCCCGCATTCGTTCCTGGGAATCCTGCGAGCAGGTATAGAGGGGATGTTCCGCGTACACCACCCCGGGCAGGGTTCTGGCGTATGCGGTCACCGCATCGACGTCGACCACCGATGCAATATTGGTACCGCAGTGGCAGATGAAGACCCCTATGCGCAGTTCGTCGTCCGGCCCCGGTGTCCGCTCGGGAGGGAGTGTATCAATGGTGATCAGGCTGCCACGGGCCTCGGCGAGACTGGCAGACGCTGCTTCGGCGGCGGCCGAGGCCTCACAGACCGTCTCCGGGATATCCTTTGGTCCCCCCGCGGCCCCGCTGACAAAGATCCCCGGCCGGGAGGTCGCCAGCGGCTGATAGCAGTCGGTGACGGCAAAACCATAACGATCAAGCTCAATATCCAGTTTACGCGCCAGTTTTTTGGTGGATTGCGACACCTGGATGCCAACCGAGAGCACCACCATATCAAAGACTTCTCTTTGTCTTTTGCCGGATTCGTCGACATAGCGCAGCTCGAGGTCCCCGGTAAGCGGATCCTCAAAGACCCTGCTGACCATGGCCCTGACATAGCGAACGTTATGCTCTTTGGCGCGGGTCACATACTGGTCAAAGTTTTTCCCGAAGGAGCGCATATCTATATAGAAGATGGTCGGTTCGATGGAGGAGTCATGTTCTCGGGCAATAAAGGCCTCTTTGGTCGCGTACATGCAGCATACCGATGAGCAGTAATCGCGGTCGCAGGAATGGTCGCGGGATCCGACGCACTGGATCCAGGCAATTTTCTGCGGGTGTTTTCCGTCACCGGGCCGGGCAACCGTTCCGGAGGTCGGGCCCGAGGCGGACAGGAGCCTTTCGAACTCGATGCTGGTCAGTACATTTTTATACAGACCGTAACCGAACTCCCCGCGCACCCGGGCATCAAACACCTCGATCCCCGGGGAGAAGATGACCGAGCCGATATCTACTGTTGTTTCGACCTCACGGTGATCATAGTGGATGGCCCCGACGCCGCAAATCGTCGCGCAGGTGCCGCAGGCACCGCTATTGAGCTGCACACAGCTCTTCTCATCAATCACCGGAACCCGTGGCACCGCCTGGGGGTAGTGGATATTGACCGGTTTTCGTCCGTTCAGCCCTTCGTTGAATCGATTGAGCAGTGGTCGCGGCGTTCGGTTGGTCACCTGGTTGATGGTGAGATAGTTTACCGGACAAAGCGACACACAAGCCCCGCAGACCTGACAGATATCAACCCCGGCCTCAATGCCTTCTTCAACCATCTTCAGCGCCCCGATGTTCATCACTTTTTCGCAGGCAATTGCGCAGAGACCACAGCGGATGCAATCTTGTGCTTCGGGTCCGGCAAACTCTTTTTTCAGGCGTACCGATCTGGCATAGAGAGCCGCCCCGATGCTTTTTTCCAAATCCGGTGCATCAGCAACCTTGATCGCCAGGAATTTTTCCGGACAGGCCACCAGGCAGGCGCCGCAGCCGGTGCATTTGTCCTGGTCGATGACCGCCTTCTGCTTTTTCTCCCAGCTTATGGCTCCATGCAGGCAGGCCCGGTGACACATGCCGCACATGGCACAGGCCTCCTCATCGACGGTAAATGTCCATTTGTGTGCGGAGGTCGGCTGCGGCAGTCCCGACCCCTTAATAACTCTTTTTACCTTCGCCTTGGCCCGGCTCTTTTTTTCTCCCTCCGCCGGCACTTCCGGAAAATAAGACAGTTGGGTAACCGGGCAGACAAATTCACAGAGTCCGCAGCCGGTGCAGGCACCAACATCGACATAGCGGGCATGGCGGACGATGGTTGCGGTAAAACTCCCGGCATTACCCGTGAGCTCTTTTACCTCACTATGGGTAAAGAGCTCGATATTTTTATGGCGCCCTACCTCGACCAGTTTGGGGGAGACGATGCACATGGAGCAGTCATTGGTGGGAAAGGTCTTATCCAGCTGGGCCATCTTGCCGCCGATTGCCGGGGAACTCTCCACCAGATAGACCTTGATTCCGGCATTGGCCAGATCAAGGGCCGACTGCATACCGCTGATACCGCCGCCGATAACCATGACCGCACCGGTTGGACTTTGCATGCTGCCTGAAAAAGTGCTGAGGTTTCCTGTCATCGCGAATCCTCCTTGCTGCTTGATGCTTCCCCGACACCTGCCACGGCTCGCGACAGGACAGTCGGGGAGACCAGATGAACCTTCTGCTGCCTGACGGGATAGCTGCCGCTGAGCGCGGCGGCGATCAGCTCGGTGGCGTAAAATACCGGCATTCCGGCATCCGGCCCTCCCTCAAGTGTCTGGCGACTTTCGACATTGGCCTGACACATCGGACAGTCGGTCACCATTGCACCGGCACCGGCCCTTTTGGCCGCCGTGACGATATCACCCACCAGCTTTTCAGCGATGTCGGGCCGGGCCATGGTCAGACTGCCGGAGCAGCATTCGGTCCGGTGCGACCAGTTCACAGGTCTGGCCCCAACGGCGGCGACGATCCGCTCCAGGGTTTGCGGCATCTCCCAGTCGACGGCATCGGTCACCCGCGGATTACGCAACGACAGACAGCCGTAATAACAGGCGATGGCCAGCTCATCGAGGTGACAGACAACCTGCTCTTTTATCGCGGCAAGTATCTCCGCTTCCGCCAGAAAGGTACTGATATGAATGATCTCAAACGCTGGTGAATATTTCGTGGCATCCACATCCCAATACACCGGATTTTCCCGCAGGGCCTTGTCCGCCGCCTTCAACCTCTGAAAACAGGCGGCACAGGGAACAAGGATGTCGTGTCCTGCCTCGGCGGCGAGCAGCAGGTTGCGCATGGGCAGACGCAGCCCTATCTCATGGTCGGTCATATGGGCGGACGATGCCCCGCAGCAGTTCCAGTCGGGAATATCAACCAGCTCGACCGCAAGTTTAGCGCAGATTTCACGCACCGAATGATCGTAATCAAGCGCTGTTCCTTCCAGGGAACAGCCCGGGTAGTAAGAGAGTTTCATCGGTCATACTCCTTGCCCTTGCCGGAAAATATTGCTTTAATTTCGGCTTTATTATCAATCGAATGAGGGACCAGCTTGAGTTTGCCTTTCAAAAACATATTCAGGCCAAGTTTCATATCACCCATCAGATCTCCGGATTTGATCTTGTAATTGGCGATCATGCCGATCTCATACGCCTTGCCCCACCTGCCCACTGAGCCGAGAAACGACCGATGAAAGAGGGGGATCCGCGGCTCGGCAGGCGCTATGTTTTTTCTTAAGGCCAGCTCTCTTAAGACATCCATCAGGTGCGCGATCTCAATTTCGTTCGGGCATCTGGTGGCACAGGTTTCGCACGCCGCGCACAGCCAGATGGCATGGCTGTGCAGCAACCGGTCTTCCTGGCCGTAGGCGGCAAGCCGAACAACTTCCATGACATTCAGATCGAAAAAGTCGCCGATGGGACACCCGGCAGAGCAGCGTCCGCACTGATAGCAGGCCTGTACGTCAATATTTCGCGTACGCAGTTTACCGAGGAATTTTTCACTCCGTTCATCTGGGGAAATACTGTTATTCTCCATGGTTCTCTCCAGTCAAAGTTTCCATGACCACCGGAAACCTAAGGGTGAAGGTAGTTCCCGTTTCAGGCGAAGACGTGACCCTGATGGAACCTTTATGTTCCTTGACTATCGCATAAGAAACTGACAGCCCAAGCCCGGTTCCTTCGCCCGCTGCCTTGGTGGTAAAAAATGGATCGAAGATTTTTTCCAGTAAGCCACTGTCAATCCCCGGCCCCGAGTCCTGGATGGTTATCTCGTTGATATCCTGATTGGCCCTGGTTCTGCTGGTAATGTGCAACCGGCCCTTGCCGTCCATGGCCTGGGCCGCGTTGACCACGATGTTCATCACCACCTGATTAAGCCTGATGGCGTTGCCGTAGATGGGGGGAAGATCCGGGCTCAGCTCTCGAATAATCTGCACATTTTGAAAAAGTGGCTGGTGCTGCAGGATGGTCAGTGTTTTGACAATGACCTCGTTGAGATTGACCGGTTCCATCTCATATGTCGTCTGGTGAGAGAATTCCAGGAGGTCGGCGACGATGACCTTGCAACGCTCCGCTTCATGGATAATGGTCTGCAGATCGCTTGCCAGCGGATGATCGGCGCCCAGCTCCTCTTGCACCAGATTGGCATAGAGCATGATTCCGGACATCGGATTGTTGATTTCATGAGCGACTCCGGCGGCAAGACGCCCCAAGCCCGCCATTTTTTCCGACTGCAGCAGCATCCGGTGACTCTGCTCAAGGTCTTCTTCGATCTGCTGCATGGCCCGGAGATCGGTGAACAGGCCAAAAGTGGCAATCTCCTGGCCGCGGTCGTAAATAATCCCTCCGGAAAAACTGACCGGAATATCGTGCCCATCCTTGTGTTTAACATTCAGTTTGTGCCGCAATAACTTGCCGTTGCCGCCGAAATGACTGCTGCGCATTCTTTTGATCAACTCGTAGGCAACCCCTTCATTGTACAGCTGAGTGACGTGCAGGGATTTTATATCTTCGTTGTTATAGCCGAGCAGGGACTGCGCCTCCTGATTAAAGAGCATGATACGGCCCTTCATATCCGAGGCAATAATCGAATCGACAGAACTGTCTATCAGGTTGTGAAAAAAGGCGTTGCGCCGCCTGAGTTCCCCTTCAAGATTTTTTTGTTGTGTAATATCTATAAGATAAACGAGATAATACGAGGTGTCGGCTGGTGGAAAAACCACCACCCCGCTGAGAATGGTGCGTTCCCCGTTTCTGATGAATTCTATTTCATGACGGAGCTTCTCACCGTTTGCCTTGCCGCGCTGTTCAAAATGGTCCCTGATGAGGAGGAAGAAATCGCCATTATCTTCTCCCAGCAGGGTGCGTAAGCCCTCGCCGTCAATCTTACCATACGGCACGCCCAGGAATCTGCTCGCTGCCGGATTGGCATGGATCACCATATGATCCTGGCCAACCACAATGACGCCATTCGGCGTCTCTTCAAGGATGGTATGCAGATAATGATAAGGTCCCAGATCCCTGACCAGGGAACCGGCATCCCTGTTGGCTGTTGACAGAAGCGCTAAGCTGTTCATGGCGTTCTAGCGACCAATAGAATCCAGAAATTCCGGTAATCTGTCCCTCCATCCCATCGCATTTAAAACAACTCCTTCACCGAGCGGCGCCAGTTCGCGGATAAGATCGGCTGCCGCCTGCATTCCGGCATCTTTTTTAACCGGAGCCTCCATCATTTTTTTCAGAAATTCCTGAGGAATTGACGGGACTCCCCGCAAGTTATTGAGATAGCGGACCATGGTGACGGATTTCAGGAACATCACCGAGGTAAACAGTCTGATGCCGGTCTGCTCGGCAAAAGGAATAAACTGCTCCACAATATTCAAGTCATAGGTCGGCCCCAGGGTGACCGATTGCACGCCGTACTGCCCCAGTTGTTTAAAGAACTCAGCCCGTTCCCGGTTAAAATTGACATCATCGGAGAGATCAATCGCCACGCCAATATCAAAGGCTGTGGCCCCATCCAGAGACTCACCGGCCAGATCGTGGCCGTTATTGAGGGCAGAGACGCATTGCAGCATGGAAACCAGATCAAGATCGCCGCTCGACCTGACAACAGGCTGATCACCTTCCGCCGGGTCATGTCCTTCCTTGATGACGATCTTGTTAATGCCAAGGGCGGCAGCCGAAAGAAGATCGGCCTGAAAGGAAATCCGGTTTCTATCCCTGCCGGTGATAATCATTTCCGGCTCAAAACCTTTTTCCTTGAGCGCCAGGCAGGGAGCTATGGGCGCCATGCGCATGATCGCATGTTCACTGTCGGTCACCCGTGCCCCGTCCACCCGCCCTCTCAGCTGCAACGCGGTATCGAGAAAACTATTCAGCCTCACCCCCTTAGGTGGATCAATCTCGGCAATGAGTGTATACTTGTTTGGAGAATTTTTAGCGGCGGGAGTACTGGTTTTTTGTGCGGCGTCCATTGAACCTCCTGTAAGATGAGAATGAGTAGTGTCTTAGGGAGAGTGGAGATTGCATGCATCGATACCAGCGGCCAGGTCAAGTCAAAGAAGACGACAAGCAACAAAGGCCTAGTATCAATTTCATTTAACAAACTATTCAGCGCAATTTCAAGATAAAAAATGAGTCATGTATACTGAGAGAAGAGATGAGTATGGAAAAAGAACAGGTATTTAAAACCTGTCCTATGTGTGGAAAAGATTGGCGAAGTCGGGAGAGCTTTCTGGATGATCCGGAATTGAATTTCAATGGATACCAACCGGATTTTAGCGCCATTGAGCATGGTATATTTTACTTCACCCATGAGATTTCGGTGTGCGGATCGACAATGGCTCTGAAGGCAGAGACGTTTCTCCCCCTCTTTCAAGGCAGGAAATACCGGGAAAACAAACAACTGTCGGAAGAATGTACGAAGAAGTGTCTCAACCAACAAGACCTTGATCGCTGCCCGGCACATTGCATGTTTGCCTTTGTCCGTGAGGTGTCGCAGATCATCAAGGACCGCTCACACCGGGTGAACTGACCCACACAAGAGCAGCGCCAGGGCCTTGGCTGTATCTTGTCGTTATTAATGTAAAAAAAAAAAAGATAGGTTCTCAGGAGTAAGGCCCGAAATTACCTGGTCAGATTGATCCGGCGGCAATACATACTGCTGTGCGGAATGAAAATCTGCATTTTCTCGCCGATACCCGGTTTTTCCTGGCGATACTGCGTCATGGGAAGCACCAGAACCAGACGAACCCCCACATCAATAACGACGCGAATCCGACCGCTGTCCTGGGCAAGATCGGTGATATGTCCGCTCAACAGGTTTCCTTCGGCGGGATTGGTTGTTTTGGGATTAAGAATAACTCCGTTCGGATCGATCTGGAGTTTGGCAGCCTGCACCGCATCAGGCAGAATATGGTGCGGCAGGGTAAGAAACAGCTGGCCGGTCAGTTGACAGACGAGGGTATCTTCGCGACGATCGACAACCGTCACCCGGTAAATATTCTCGCTGGCGACATCAGCGAGTTCCCCGTTTTGCAAAAGCAGCGTCTGGTGGGCAAGCCGTTGCCCCTGGGCGAGGTAATGGGTTGAGAAGATGATGGAAGCTTTACGTTCCTGATTAATTTTGTCGATAATCTTGAGAATAATCTCCTGATTCTCATTGTCCACATTAGCCGTCGGCTCATCGCAAAGCAGCACCTCGGGCTGTAAAACCAAGGCTCTTGCCAGAGCGACTCGCTTTGTCTCTCCGCCGGAAAGCCCTTGGGCGTCATAGTCGGCAAAACGCTCCATACCTACCAGTTCCAGTGCCTCTTCAATCCGCTGCCTGCGTTCCGTTCTGGCCACCTTGCGCACCTGCAGTCCAAATTCGACATTCTGCCGGACCGAGCCGGTAAACATGATGGGGGTCTGATCAAGAAGGACCACCTGCCTGCGCAGAGCATACAGCTGTTTTTGATCAAAACTCACCTCCTTGCCGAGAAAGTGCATCCGGCCGCTGCTCGGCTGGTCCAGAAAGGCGAGAATCTGCAGCAGACTCGTCTTGCCGGCACCATTTGGACCAATCAGGGTGTAGATCTGCTCCGGCTCTATATCGAGCTTGTCGATATGCAGCACCGTACGGTCGCCATGCCTTCTTATGAGATTTTCCAGTCTATAGAGCATCGTTTCCAGTACGACCCTGCAAAAGATGAAACAACATATTAATAACAAAGGCAATAGTCATAAGAGTTATGCCAAGGGCGACGGACAGGACAAATTCCCCCTTATCGTATTCCAGGGCCATGGCTGTCGTCATAGTCCGGGTGAATCCCTTGGCGTTCCCGCCCAGCATCATGCTGATACCCACCTCGGCTATTACCCGGCCAAAGGCAGCGATAACCGCGGCAAAAATACCGTATCGGGCCTCTTTAAGAATCACCAGCGCCATCTGGTACCGGGTGGCGCCGAGGGTAAGGGCTGTCAGCCGATAACGCTTGTCAATGCGGCTGATCGCGGCAATAGTCAGGGTCATAATCACCGGAACTATCAGAATCACCTGACCGATGACCATCGCCTTCTGGGTATAGAGCAGATCAAAGGAACCTAAAATACCACGCCGCGAAATAAAAGAGTAGACCAGAAGACCTATAACCACTGTCGGCAGGGCCAGCAGGGTGTTGAGAACTGTCAGCACCATCCGCTTCCCGGGAAAAACCGCATAAGCAACAAGAAAGCCTCCGGGAATACCAAGAACAGAAGCGATTAACGTAGCGGAAAAACTCACTTTGAGCGATACCATGACGATATCAACCAGCTCTGCATCAAAAGACATAAACAACAGCAGAGCTGACCGCACACTGTCAAAAAGTAGATCCATCGGCTGCGTACACTCCGTAACTATCTAAAATAACAAGGCTATGAACAACAAAGGAGGTCTATGCGAACATAGCCTCCTATGACGTGTCTTTATAACATAAATACCTTGCAGAGTATTTGCCTTTTTTCCTGGAAAATACTCTGCAAGGTATATCCCCGGCGCGTAGAACATTGCACAAACCATCCTTCAAGGAAGTAATGCCCAGCACATCCGACCGGAGAGTATTACAAGTCATCCCGGCTGTATCCCAGTCCGCCGGGATGCAGATCCTGCAAAACTACATGGCATCCGGGAAGAAAAGCTGCTTGCCCTCAAGACGGTAGCCACCGATCAGCTTCTGTCCCCTCTCAGAGGTGATCCAGTTGACAAACTGCATGGCCAGATCATTCTGGATCTGCGGATATTTTGCCGGATTGACGGGGATGATACCATAGGGGTTGGCCAGGGCATCACCGCCTTCACAGAGGATTTCGAGGTCAACCGCGGGGGTCTTGCCGTATTTATATTTGATATAGGTACCCCGATCCGTCATGGTATACGCTTGTTTTTCTTCAGCAAAGGTAATGGTTTTGCCCATTCCCTGACCAATGGACATATACCAGCCCTTCGAATCGGCCGGTGTCTTGAAACTGATTTCTTTCTCTTTACCCTTGTTGACTATTTTTTGCGTCTGGGTGACAAGAGGGATGCCGGACGCTGCCCAGAGAGACTGCTCTTTAGTGTGCGTACCGCTATCGTCGCCACGGGAGATAAAGGGTGCCTTTGCAAGGGCAATCTTTTTGAACGCCTGCGCTCCATCGGATATACCCTTTATCGCTGCCGGGTCGGCGGCGGGACCGATAATGACAAAATCATTGTGCATTACCGGATATCTCTTGGTACCAAAACCATCGGCGACGAATTTATCTTCCCGGCTCTTGGCGTGGACAAAAATAACATCGACATTACCGTCTTCTCCGTCCCGTATGGCCGCACCCGTTCCTTTAGCGATGACCTTTACCTGTATGCCGGTATCTTTGGCAAACTCGGGCAACAGCACATCAAGCAGACCTGAAGACTGCGTACTCGTCGTCGTCGACATCTTTAATACCTTCTCGGCGGAATAGGCATTTCCTGTAAGCCCGCCCAGCAGAAAGAACACTCCCAACCAGATTGCCATCTTTTTCTTCATATTTTACTCCTCATTTTTAAAATTATCGGGAAAGAGCATTTTCCCACATAACGAAACATCGTACCCTTCAAATGTACCGGCCAGCTGCCGGAAGGATTCCTCATGGAGCAGGCCGATAAAACTCTGAATTGTCCGCTCAAAAAAACGTTCCCGCAGAATAAGCAGATCAAATCTTTCCCAGCGAAGCGGGACAAAGTCAAGCCCCAGCAGACCGGCTACAGCCCGAATGGCAGGGGCGGCGTCCGCATGACCGGAAAAGACCTCCAGCCCGGCATCCAGATGACGCGAAACCTCCTTGCCATATCCGGATATCTGCCCGGAGGAGATTTCCGATTTAGCAATTTCGTAATCGAGCAACAGCCGGGTTCCCGTGCCGAGCGGACGATTGACAATAGTCACATCTTTCCGGGATAAATCGGCCACCCCGGTGATTCCCTTCGGATTGCCTTTCTGAACCAGCAGTCCCTGTTGTCGTCGGCTGAAATTAACAAAGACCGGGGCCTTGTCAAGTTCCTGATTGGCAAAATCAAAATTATATTCTTCATTGTCGTCCTGGAGCAGGTGGCATACTCCGATATGACAAATCCCCCGTCGCAGACTTTTCAAGCCACCCATACTGCCAAGATTGGCAAAAAAACCGACGGTACCGGGATCTTTAGCATGGAAAAGCGACAGCGTTTTTTGAAAAAGCAGATCATCGCTCCCTGCCAGGAGCAGAATACCCTCATCCGAAGAGCTGCCGAACCCAGGCTTTCGGTAGTTAAGAATATGCGTTTCCAGCCAGTCTTCAACAAGTCTTCGGGGGAAGAGCCACTTGCCGGTAATTTTCGTTGCCGGCAGCCCCTTATCATTGACGAGAGAATAGACCATCTTGTCATTGACATGCAGCAGCTTTGCCACTTCTTTGGTGGTGAGAAATTTTGCGTTCTGAATATCAGTCATCGTGCCTCTTCTTCTCCTTGAATACACAGTTCTTCTGCTGCACTCAATTACTCAAACCGACAGTTTTTTTCCAGCCTTAGCCGCCACAGCCCCCCACAATAACCAAAACCAACCAATACTGACACCTGCTGTACTGCATACGCCAAGTATCGCGATTTCAACAAAAAAATCCATAATTTCAAAGAGTAGTGCAATTTTCTTGTTTTTAATACAAAGTTCAATGTACAATACTACACATATGTTCCACGACAATACACCACTGGAGAAAAATACCATTGTTCGTAACTCTTGCCCAGGAGAGCAGGCATCAATCGATCCTTATCGAAATACTGCAAGCTGCACTTCAACCGAATCCATTCGACAAAAAATTTGCGCTCATACTTGGGTCACTGCTGTGCCTGCCGCACCTGCGATTTGGCGCAAAAGGTGCTCTGTTTATCGTAGAGCAGGATTCGGCAACCCTGGCGCTCAAAGTTGCCAAAGGATTTTCTCAACTGGAAGCCGATACCTGCAGCACAATTCGAATCGGTGACTGTCATTGCGGGCGGACTGCAGAACATGGCAAGCTTACCTTTTTCAATAGTCCCCCCCCCCTGCTGAAGGAAATCACTCTCTCACCAGCGTTGCTCGATAAATGGCCTGGCAACTATTGCATCCCTCTCATCAAAGATGGACAATCATACGGGATACTGACTCTCTATGTGGACAGACTCCACCAGCCTTCACCGGAAATAAGCCAGCTCCTGGAAGCGGTGGCGCATATTCTGGCGATAATGATTGAAAACCAGCAGATGGAGCAACAACTTATTCACCTGGTCAATGATCTCCGCAGCTCGATCGTCAGCCTGCGCGAGGAAAAAAAATTTTCCGAATCCATTATTCAAGGGCTGCACCATGGCCTTCTCGTGGCTGGCCTTGATGGTAGGGTGAGAAAGAGCAATGCAATAGCCCAGTCTATTTTCAAGCCAATCACAGCTCATATCGACGGACAGCTGCTGAGAGATATTGTCGGTGCGGCGGCGGCAGACCTGCTCCTGACAGTTCTTCCGACAGACTCTGACCAGTTTGATCGGGAGTTGCTCTTCACCCCTGCCAAGGAGGAAAAAAAGATTCTCGGCTTCTCTAATGTCTATCAGGAAGATGCTGCAGGCAAAAAGATCGGGGTGATCATCTCCATGGCGGATATTTCGGAAGTAAAATATGTCCGCCGGGAAATGGAAAAGATGAATCGACTTGCAACAATTGCCGAAATTGCCTCGGCTGTGGCCCATGAAGTTCGCAACCCTCTCGCCGGCATAAAAATTATGGCCCAGTCGATTGAAGAAGAGGCAAAAGACAATAGCGTGCAACTTGAATGCGCCCAAAGAATTGCCAGACAGGTGGATCGTCTGAACATCCTGCTCAGTGATTTCTTTTCGTATGCCCGCCCGGCAGAACCAAATAAACGACCGACCTCCCTGGAAGCCGTCATTGTCGAGACAAAACCACTGATCAACAGCCGACTCACCAAAAACCACATCGAACTGCATGTGGATATCAGCCACGAACTGCCTAATATCATTGCCGACCCGCATCAGCTCCAGCAGGTTTTTCTGAATCTTTTCTTAAATGGCATAGACGCGATAAAGCAACAGGGCCGTATTGACATCAGGGCCAGCCTGCCTGACAGCAAAAAGCTGTATCAATATAGGAAAAGATACCCGGCCCTGCTGCAGAACATACCCTATGTGGTCGTTCACTTCACCGACAACGGGACAGGGATGACGCCGGCAACAGCCGAACAGGTCTTCGAACCTTTTTTTACGACAAAAACTTCCGGGGCCGGTCTCGGTCTCTCGATCGTATATCGAACCCTCAAGGAAAATGACGCCGCTATTGTGCTTGAAAGCATAGAGGGCAAAGGGACAACTTTTACCATATTTTTAAGGGCGGACAAGTAAATAAATGATAGACTCCGACTCCCGGTTTTTCCTGTCTGGATACCGGATTTCAATGCAATTCTCAGCCCAACCGCACAAAACCCGGTCGGGCCTGGGAGAATAAATGGTGACAATATGAAAAGAGTACTGGTGGTTGATGACGAAGAAGATATGCTCTGGATGCTGCAGAGAAATCTCAACAAGGGCATGGAGGATGTCGAAATTCTCGCCGCCAAGTCCGCCGAAGAAGCCCTGGCGATTCTAAGCGACCGCCCGGCGAACCTCGTTATCACCGACATAAATATGCCGGGAATGAACGGGCTTGATCTCCTTATTGAAATAAATAACAGGTTTCCGGCAACTGGCGTTATTATCATGACAGCCTACCCGTCAAATGCCTATGAGAACAAGGCAATGATGAGCGGCAGCCTGCGTTTTATCGAAAAACCATTTGACATCAACGATGTGCGGACAATTGTCAAAGAAGCTCTCAAGGTCAACGAAGGTTTCCAGGGGACCGTCGACGGTGTCGATTTGATCGATATTGTCCAGTTCAACTCTCTCTCCAGGGCAACCGCCGCCCTGAAAGTCACCACGGGGGACCGGGAAGGAATGATTTTCTTCAAGGATGGAGCCGTTCTCCATGCCATGTGCGGCCAGGAAACCGGGGAAAGCGCTTTTTTTACCATCCTCGGCTTTAACGGGGGCTCCCTGCAGAATATCCGCGGGGTGCAGCCCCCAATCGTCAGTATCCATAAGAGCATTGAAGGCCTGCTTTTTGAGGCTGCAGTCAACAACGATGAAAAATCCGCTGCCGAAAACGGTTCTGCCGATGATGCCCCTTCATCCGACTCAATCGCCCACCGTTCTGATGACCAACAACCGGCTACCGCAAAATTAGAAGAACTGATCACCAACATTGACCTGGATATAGCTGGCGACGCGAAACCACCAGCCCGAAATGATGCCGACAGCAGGGAGGATATACCGACCACTTCACCTGAGAAATTTGAGATGACGGAGATTCAGAGTATACTCGCGGAATTTACCAATATTGAAGGCGTCCACACTGCGTGCCTGATTGGCAGGGACGGTTTTTTACTGGACAGTCTCGCCCGCCCCGGCATTGACGCCGAAATGATCGCGGCTATCGCCTCCTCCGGCTTCGGTTCTGCTGAATCGATGGGCAGTCAACTTGGTCAGGGTGAGCTGCGAATTACCTTGTTCGAGTTTGAAAACGGCCCGGTCCTGTTTGCTCCGGTCGGCAGGGACGCCATACTGGTGATCGTCGCCGACCTTGACACCAACCTCGGGTGGATCAGGATCAGTATTAAGAAAAATTCCAGAAAAATACAGGCAGCGGCTTCGCTGTAAGACACCTTCCATAAGCAACTATCTTCAATACCCCGTGCGGGGTATGCGTACCTTACGGATGATTTTCTTGTAAAAAAGCAACAAAATCATCCGTAAGCTATTAATAGTTTTTCGCGAAATAGGTGGCAAATCCGGCAAACTGGGTCTCGTATTTTTTAATCAGCAGTCGCGCCTTGGCAAGCCATTCCTCTTTGGTCGTCATCAGGAAAATAAAAAAAGGCTGGGTGGCGTCATGGCGGATGATAAAATTATAATTGCGGGTGGTGATCAGGATATCTTCGACAATTTCATCATCGGCCAGCAGACTTATGGCTTTGACATTGGATTTTACAATGGATGCCAGATACGCAGCCGCGACAGCGGGTTCAACATCGTCTCTCCGGCTGACTTCGGCAATGGCCATCCCGTCTTCTACGGTCACCACAGCTACAGCCAGGATCCCGGGGAGTTCTCTCGACATCTGATCGATGAGGTTCTGCAGCAATTTAATCATGTTTTTCCCTGTATACTTTCCGGATGGGCAATTGTGTCTTTTACAAGTGACCTATATTGGAACGAACGTTCGCCAACTTTTTGCAGTTGACCGGCTTAAGATCGATTATATCATCTGCCTGAATCAATATGAAATAATTTCTCACTGCAGACCATTGCCAACCCCGCCCAAAAGCGTTGCGGGGCTCTGTTCAGTACCCCCTTGAGGGGTGCTCTGTTCAGTACCCGTGCTGTGCGGGGGTAAGTTCCTTCACGAAATAAATATCTTGCAAAGAGCGCAAGAT
>AMWB02148769.1_pt1 | contig 37073 bp, 41 predicted proteins | sample 200311 | NCBI WGS metagenome assembly AMWB02 (sample SAMN02737377, study PRJNA173069) | bioreactor metagenome | biome: anode biofilm in microbial fuel cells | place: USA: California | collected 2010-12-16
TATGCTAGTTATGTGACAGAGCGTACCTACGCGCTGCTAAAAGACAAACCAGAGCTTGATGATGAAGCAACGGTAATAGGGTACTACGCCGGCAGAGAAACTGATAAAGGCAGTAAATTACTTGGTAGTATGGGAGCATTGCAAGTAGAATGGCAAGGTAAGATATTCAAACTTAGTGGCTTTACAGATCAAGAGAGATTACTTTGCACAACAGCTGATTGCCAACCTTACTCCATTAAGGTGGCGGATGGTGCAGCAGAATATGCTATTGCACATCCAGGAGAATTGTTACCATTGAATATATCCGCCTGGGAGTTTCCAAGAGGTGCTAAAGTAACTTTCAAATATCGTGAACTTAGTGACGATGGTATCCCAAAAGATGCAAGATACTTTCGCAAATACACAGATATTTAGGAGGTAATATGGAAACTAAATGCAAATACTTTGACTACGGCAAAACTGCACCTAAAGAATACGGAGCATATTGCACAGCATATCTACTAGAATCACAGCCTATAACGGCTGCTGATTGTGTAGGATGTAAAAAATTCAAGCCCTTAACATCAAATTTTGAAGATTTTCTACTTGGAAGAAAACTAATAGAGCCAGGCAAAGTCTACACAAGCGCAGAGGTAATAGCGATTGTGCATACTGCATTTCTAGCAGGGCAGCATTCTAAGGAGGATATTGTATAATGAAAATGCAAATACTGCAAATCATCGCTCAAGGTATTGTAGCATACATATTGCTTATATCCACAGCAAGTGAATTACGTGCCCGGCACTATGGACTGGCTACAATAATAGCGGCAGTAATCTTATGGCTAGTTTTTATCCTTGCTGGGACATTTTCACAATTTATAGCTTATTTTAGGCTGCTATCATGACTATAATACTACCAAAAAACAAAAAGCCATCAAAGTTAGCCCCTGAGCTATTAGCTACTCCAGCTACAGTTATCCAGCTATCCGGTGTAACTCCACGCTCTATAATGGGACCAGACTGGTGGAAGCTAGAACGAGCAAAAGCGCTAGCAAAAGCAGGCTTCCATTGTATTTGCTGTGGGGCAAATAGTGCTGATCTTACCTCGCCACTTGAAGGACATGAAGTTTATGAAATAGATTATAAAAAAGCAGTGATGACATACAAGCATACAGTAGCGGTATGTAAACTATGTCATGCGGCTATTCATAATAAACGTTTAGTAACAATGCACAGCAGGAAGCAATTAAAGCTGAAAGATCTACAGAATGTTTATAAACACGCAAAGAATGTTTGGAAAACAGCCTATCCTGACAAGCCTTTGCCTAACACAATTAAGTACATACGTTGCTATATCAAAACCCGTGACGTGAAGCTAGCTAGACAACTACATAGTGATATGCCATCACATCAGCCATGGAATGCTTGGCGATTAGCGTTTAACTTAAAACTCTATCCACCAAAGTTTACATCTTTCCCTCAACTGCAATGCTATTACATAGGAGCACCTTATGCAGATTAGCAACATTCATACTCCTGGAGCTAAAATAGCAATTGTTATCCCTACCCCGTCAATGGAGGATGATTCAGAGACACGAAAAGCAGGTGGGGCTAGCCTTTTAAACAGCAAGCTCCAAAGCAGATTAAAAGCTAAACTCGCTAACGTCGGGATTCTCCGGCATCATTACTCTATTCTCTCAGTAGTCCAGATCCGCCATCCTAAGATCAATGACATTTCAAATGAAGAACTAGCTTGCTGGACTGAGTTACTCCGCCGGGATTTAGCCTCGCTAGATGTTGATTGGATTCTTAGCGTAGGTGAACTTCCTTTACGGGTGCTGACTGGCTTGGCTAATATATCCAAATACAATGGGTCTCCTTTAGAATGCACCTTAGTTCCAGGGAAATTTGTTCTAGCAATTGACTCCTATGATACAGCCATGTCGGTTCCATCTTGGAATCCATTGACTGATTTCTTCCTGCAAAAGCTAGCAAGGTATCAGCATACTGCTAAGTTACCTTGGAAGGATATTAATGTCATTGTGACAAAAGACCTGGAACTTATTCGTAATGAATTTCTAGAGCAGTCTTATCCTTGGTTAGCTTTCGACATAGAAAGTTCTTATACAGAAATGACCTGTATAGGCTTTGCTAAAGATGAAAATACCGCTTATGTAATTCCTCTTGTCCACATGTATGGCCCAAAACTAGGAGCAGCACTGAAATTAATTCAAGAAATCTTAGCCACTAACATCCCTAAGATTGCACAAAATGGTAATTTTGACCTAACCTATATGGCTTGGAAATATAAAATCTTCGTTCGTAACTTTGCCTGGGATACTATGCTTTGTATGCATAGTATGTTTCCTAACTTGCCAAAGGGCTTAGACACAGTAAGCGCAATCTTCACAGATGAAGCCTATTGGAAAGACGACGGCAAGCAATGGAAGTTAGCTTATGACAAAGTAAACTGGCCAGAGTTTTTTAACTATAATGGCAAAGACACAGCTAACTTGCTGACTATTAGGAAAAATCAAGAAGAGCTGCTAACCCTACGTGGCACAGAAGCAACATTTAAACAAGAAATGGAACTATGCTACCCACTTATTTTCACCGAACTTCGGGGCATTGCAATTGATGATTCCAAGAAAGATGAACTAGCAGCAGAGGCAGCGGAGAACATCCGGCGTTGGGAGCTTTATCTGAATGCAATGCTAGGAAGCATGGCTTGCAATGTGCGTTCACCCACACAGATGGCAAAGTTGCTATATCAAGATTTAAAATTACCTAAGCGTATACGTGATGGTAAAATAAGCACCGACATAGACGCCCTGACTAGCTTGATCCCTTTCGCTCCGGAGATTATAAAACCAATAATCATTATTAAATCCTGGCTGAAAGAATCAAGTGAATACAAAGTCCCATGTAATGAAGACGGCAGAATGCGGTCTACACTTAAACCTGCCGGAACTGTGACTGGCAGATTGGCTTCCAGTAAGTCTATAACTGGGTCTGGTACAAATTTTCAAAATAGGGGTAAAAAGCTGCGTATATTCTTCACCGCAGACAGCCAAGATCATGCTCTAGTCCAAGTTGACTACTCGAAAGCTGAAAGCTGGGTAGTAGCAGCCCTGGCACAAGATGAAAAAATGCTAGAAGCACTTTATGGAGAAGATTTTCATAGCACTAATGCAAGTAACTTCCTAGGCCGCAAGGTTACGAAAGATAACTATAATGACCGGCAACTAGGTAAGCGCGTCTCACATGGCTGTTGGGATGGAGAAGCAGAAGTGCTTACTCCTACTGGCTGGGTTAAGTTTGCTGATTTACAAGACACCACTGAGGTTGCACAATGGAACAGAGATACTAAAGAAATCTCCTTTGTAATTCCTTCACATGTAACAAGAGAACATCATGATGGTGATATGATAAGCATGGATGGAAATAGTTATTCTCATTATGTAACTCCAGACCACAGGATGATTTCTAATACATCATCTGGCTACTGGACTGTCATGGAAGCAGAGGATTTTGTAAAGCGCAAAACTGGTAGACTGCCAATCACCGGATACAAATTCGAGGGTACTTGTGAACTCTCAGACAACGAGCTGCGTTTGTTAGTCGCTATCCAAGCTGATGCATATATTGATTCTAGTAATGCAGTTAAATTCAGACTTAGGAAGTTAGCTAAAATCGACAGATTGCATAAGCTATTAGCTAGTTATAACTACACAGAAACAGTAGACATAGACCACACAGTTTGCATACGTGTAGCCTATAAAGAAATCTCGAATATAGTAGACTCTTTCATAGGCTACAAGTTATTTCGGCCAGAAATGTTTTACAATCTACCATTAGATAAAATAAAGCTGGTTCTACAAGAAGTTTTATTCTGGGATGGAACGCAGTCTAACGACATTAGAAATAGAAAAGAATACATAACCACTGCCAAGCATAATGCAGAAGTTATCCAGACTATTACACATTTAGCAGGCTTGCAAAGTATAGTCACAGAGACTACCAGAGAAGGCCGAAAACCATTATACACAGTGTCGTTTAATAGCAGACAACTAGCACGTATGGAAACTATGGAAATTTCGCGCACTCACTACACTGGAACTGTCTACTGTGTAACAGTTCCTACAGAGTGCTTTCTAGTTCGTCGGGCAGGTAAGATCCAAGTAAGTATGAACTGCAATTACGGTATGACCGCTTTCCTACTCCAGACTGTTCTGCTGAAAGATGGCTATTCTTACACCATGGCTGAGACACAAGAATTGCTAGACGCATACTTTCAATGCTATCCAAAGGTCAGGACTAATTATCACCAATGGATTCAAGCTGAACTTAATCGTGACAGAACACTTACCAATCCCTTCGGGCGTAAGATTACTTTTTGGGAGCCTTGGGGTAATCAGTTGTTGAATGCCGCCTATGCTTGGATACCACAGGGTACTGTTGGGGATATGACTAACAGAGGATTGATTAATTGTTATAACAATCTGCCAGAAGCAGAACTTCGCTTGCAGGTGCATGATTCAGTTGTGCTGCAAGTTAAGAAATCAGACATCAGTACAGCTTTTATTCAACGCTTAACTGACTGCATGATTATCCCGATGACTATCAAAGGGATTAATATCAGCATTCCAATTGATATAGAGCTTGGGGATAACTGGGGTAAACTTACTAGCTGGGATAAATACAAAGTAGCTAATAACCTATAGGAGATTAATTATGCCGTGTGATGTAAACTTTACCTGTAGCGATATTGATGATGCTAAATCTACCTTAATAGATATGCAGCAAAGAATAACCAGGGTTATATCTATCTGTGATACATTATTACTAGATTTGCACGAATTACTATCAGACTCCGGACTCCTGGAACAACTACGCGAAGCTAATTCAGCTCTACGCTATTATGGGGAAGAATGTGAAAGCGAAGCAGATGACTTGCGGGCTGAATTATCCTTATTGACCGGTAATGACTATTGAAAATTCTCATTGCTTAAAATTTTCTCTATTGACAATCTGAAAATCTATGCTACTATAACCCATACTCTAGGAGTTGACAAATGCTTATTGGTGTGAGTGGAAAAATGGGAACTGGCAAGACTACCTTAGCGAAAATCGCTAAGGAAGAATTTGGTTTCACTGCAACCTCTTTTGCTGCATTGTTAAAATCTGACTTGATGTGTGTACTCAATAAAGCGGCTATTTCTTTTTCCTACTATGGATTTTATGGCACACAAGAACAGAAACAAGAACTAATCTGGATTCGTAGAGATGAATTACCAGCAGAATTTAATGCTAAAGGATTTAACTATTTCTGTGAACCTACAGACTCAGCCGAATGCTACGCCATTAGCTATCGCAAACTAATGCAATGGTACGGAGCATATAAACGCACACAGAATACTGATTACTGGGTAGAACGGCTCATGGCTGTTACTGATTTCTCAGTGCCTACTATCATTGATGATATTAGATATTTCAACGAAGCCGTTATGATCCAATGTCTAGGTGGTTTGCTTATCCGAGTAAACTGGCCACGTGGAAATGAGTCTTCTCATATAAGTGAAACTCAGCTTGATAGTTTTCCAGGATTTAATTGCATAATCAACAAAACCAAAACAACCTCGTTGGCAGAATACCAACGACTATGCCGAGAACAACTGGCAATCTACTTAGGAGTACCATATGACCCCAGAGGAAATATCAAAACTCTCTCCGGATAAGAAACTTAAGCTGTGGCTCATGCAGAATGGCTTTCCCGACAAGGACATCCCGAAGATTCTGCAATATTGCCCACAGTTAACGCAGCATTTTACTATTGAGCAAATAGCCATTGCTTGCCTTACTGACATTAAGCAGTTCATCCCTTCGAAAGCAAGCATCATGATAAGCCCATTGATCTACAGTGCTGCTCAGATGGAAGTAGGGTCTAATAAAATAGCCTCATTCATCGAGGAATCAATGGCTATTTGTTGTAGTGATACGCTGGAAATCTACATGAAAGATTTCATCAAGCAACTTCAACAGCCCTTCAAGGACGCAAGATGATACTTAAGGATTATCTATTCTACACAGAATCTTCTGCGAGTCCAGAAAGCTACCATGTATGGACATTCCTTAGCATGGTGGCTTCTATTCTCGGGAAGAAAACCTGGATAAAATGTAATTACTTTAACGTATATCCTAATCTTTATATTATCCTCGCTAGTATGCCAGGAGTAGGTAAGAAATCGACAACTATGCGTATAGGCCGAGGGATTGTGAAAGAAGCGGATTTGGATGTCCACTACTCTAATGACTCTCAGACTCCTCAAGCGCTAATGCTTGAAATGAAAAATGCGTATAAAATCCACCAAGTAGCAGGGACTAAGCAGTTTTATGGCTACAGCGCCGTGACTATCCTTGCCAGTGAGCTTGTCTCGTTGCTAATGAGTGGACCTGCAATGGTAGATTTTCTCACGGATATTTATGACAGTGATACTAAATTTGAATATCGGACTAAAAACGCTGGCTCGTTGTCAATAGACAATCCTTGTCTTAATATCTTAGCTGGGGTAACTACAGAGAATCTAAACTCTCGTATTATCAGAGACGCGGCTGCCGGTGGTTTTATGTCTCGCGCTATCATTGTCTATGATAACGAGACCAGACATTCTAGTGCATTTGACCTACCAAGTGAAGAACAACTAAACGCTCGTAAAAGAATAGCATATCGCTTTATGCAGATAAATGACCTATATGGGGAATTTAGTTTCACTCCAGAAGCGAAAAAACTTTACCAACAATTTGAACTTGCTGAAACCCAAGCTATGAATAGACAAGTAGCTTATGTAGAATTTCGTTCCAGGAAACCAATTCATGTATTAAAAGCTGCAATGTTGGTGGCAGCTAGTGAGCTCAGGATGGTGATAAATGAAACCGACATCACAATAGCGATGGAGTTGCTAAACCGTGTGGAGTATAATATGAAATACATCCACCTCAGCACTGGAGGGCATAAGAATGCGGAGATAAATACTAGAGTAATAATGACACTTGGCAGGACTGATGAGCTAGACTATGTAGAACTAGTAGAGCAATTCATGAGCAGTACAGATGAAGTTACAATTGAGAAAGCTATACTTACACTTCAACGGGTGGATTGGATCAAAATCCGCATACTGACTGACTGTAAACCTCCAAAGCAGTTGATAAGTCTAACAGAAAAAGGAAGAGATATGTTTAACAAATACAACTAAGGAGGCGTTATGTCGAGCCATAAAGACTATACCACAAATGACGATGTTGAGTTAATAATTTGGACACATGACCAACATCCTTGTGTAGTCTGTGGGTTCATTACTACAAGAACAAACAGATTGCATTCTAAACCATCCTGTTCGTATGGCTGTGATATTATTATACTTGAAATGGAGAATAATTAATGCCAGAATATTCTGAAAGAATCAAAAACGTAGCTGAGAAACGCTTGTTGCTTAAAGCCATGGATGGTACTATTCTAGAAGATATTGCTGGAATGTTTAAACGTGTAGCTACTTACCTAGGCAGCAATGCAGAGGAAGTAGAAGAATTTTATACTGTAATGGCAAATAATCAATTCCTGCCTAATTCTCCTTGCTTGGTAAACGCGGGAGTAGAAGGGCGGGCAAATCAACTTGCGGCATGTTTTGTCATTGACATACAAGATTCTCTGGAAGATATTTATGATAAACTAAAAGCATCTGCGTTGATCTTCAAAAGCGGTGGCGGAGTAGGATTCAACTTCTCAAATCTACGGGCAGCTAATTCGATTGTCAGCACTACTAAAGGAGTAGCCAGCGGACCAGTTAGCTTTATGCAGATATTCGACGCTAGCGTAGAAGGTATCAAGCAAGGTGGAGTACGCCGGGGCGCAGCAATGGGCATCCTGCGGGTCGACCATCCGGATATTGAGGAATTTATCCAAGCCAAGCTAGATGGCGTGGCATTACAGAACTTCAACATCAGTGTAGCTGTGACAAATAAATTCATGATGGCGTTGATTGAACGCAAAGACTACGAATTAATTTGCCCACAGACAAAAAAGACCGTAGCTAAGGTATCTGCTAGGAAGATATTTGACATGATCGTAGATTGCGCCTGGAAGACAGGCGATCCTGGGGTTGTGTATATAGATAGAATGAACGACCACAATCCTTTGAGGGGTGATAGTAACTTGATAGTTGCTACTAATCCATGTGGAGAAGAGCCTCTAGCAGATAATGAGTGCTGCGGTCTTGGATCTATCAACTTGTCTAGCTGTGTGATAGATGGCAAGCTAGACCTTAGCCTGCTCCGAAGAGTAGCAATGACAGGGACCAAATTCCTTGGCCGTATGCTGATGGCTAGCGAATATCCTAGCGAAGTAATTGATACTAGGGTAAAAGCCAGTAGGAAGATTGGCCTAGGCCACATGGGGTTTGCTGATGTGCTGATTAAGCTAAAAATAGCTTACACAAGCGAAGAGGCAATTGAAATAGCTGAGCAGATAGGCCAGACAATCCTTGATGCCTCTGTAGCAGCTAACCACCAAGAGGGCCAAAAGCTCGGTACTTTCCCATTGATTGATGCTTATGTTGCACCTGAGCATATTAAAAAAGCACTAGAACGTGAAGGCATACCATTGTCTGTCTACACTCCTGCGTATAGTGCATTAACAACTATTGCTCCTACAGGGACGCTTAGCATCTTAGCAGAATGCTCCAGTGGGGTTGAGCCTGTGTTCTACCTTGAGCAAGAAGAACATAGAGCAGATGCAGTTATAACTCATCTGCATCCGTTGTACGCTGCTTGGAAAGCAACACATCCAACTAGCAAGAAGCCTTATTATTTTCAAGACCTGAAAGATATTGATGTCAGTACTCATATTGCAATCCAAAGCACTTTCCAGCGGTATGTCTGCTCTGCTATTAGCAAAACTATCAACATGCCTTTTACTGCAACCAAGGAAATGGTTGCGCAAGCAATTTTAGAAAGCTACCACACAGGTTGCAAAGGTATTACTATTTATAGAGATGGTAGTAAAGCAACTCAGGTTATTTATGATTCTAATGGAGCTAATCATAGACATAGTAAGAGCGCTATTATCCCTGATCCTAGGCCAGAAACTTTGGATGGGACTACTTATGAGATCAAAACAGGCTACGGCATCATGCTAGTGACTATCAACAGCTACGATGAGCAGCCATTCGAGGTAATCTGTCAACTAGGCAAATCCGGGGCAAGCGAAATGGCCAAAGCAGAAGCTATCAGCCGCTTAGCCTCTATCCTTCTGCGCTGCGGAGTAGACATCAAGACTATTATTTCACAGCTTGAGGGCATAGTAGGAGGTAATCCTATTCATACAAAACACGGGCTTGTTACCAGCATACCAGATGCTTTGGCGAAAATCATGCAATTACACACAAACAAAGCAATTATTATCCCAGTACCACCGATGATGAAATGTGAAGACTGTGGGGCCGGAGCAGAAATGATAGAAGCAGAAGGTAGCTGTCTTAAATGTACAGTATGCGGCTGGAAAAGTTGTTCTTAACAAGAAGGAGTTTATATGTCACAACAAGGGAATAAGATACAACGTACAAAAACACCAGAAGAGCTGGCTGAGGAGATAGTAGCGGATATAGTTAACGATTTGAATATCCGCATAGGCGTAGGTTCTATCTGGAGGCAGTTAGATTCAGGCAGGCGGCAAGAGATTTGTTCTAAGTGGAAATATATAATCATCAACAAATTGACTACTTAAGCAAAGGGAGGGGCTGTGATGCTCCTCCCTTTCTTATTGTTTACTTCCAGATTGCTTTTTGCAAATATTCTTTTAGCTCAGTCATAGTGATAACCTCATCCTCAAGGTCGTCTTTAGTTGCCTGGTGAATAACCTCCAGCACTGCCGCAGTTATCTGATCTTGATAATGCTGAGTAATAGCCAACCTTGCTATCTCCGTGTGCACTACACGAGTTAAGCAACTAATAGGCAATTGATCCGGCCGGAGGTCTGAGACATTTAGCAAAGCTGCTAAATATCTAAGTGGCATACCACAATTAGGCTTCTTCCTGATGACCTCGCGAATCACATCAATCATTGAGGGTTTGACTTTGAATAACTTCTTTAACCATCTAGGCATACCAACCTCCATCATGGTGCTGTTTTAATTGCTTTCTCAGACTTCGGCATCACTGCGAATATTCCAAATCGCCTGACTCCCCGCCACCAGAAAAATGCCCGCAATTTGTTAATCCACCGCTTCAACCCTTTGCACATTCCAGCAGGTTTATAGTCATTAATTAGTAAATTTTTGAAAATCAAATCAGCTTTATCACGATAGTTATTACTTAGATAGCCGTTTCTAATCAGCCAATACAAAGCATCATGGACAAGGCTAGCTCTGATTGTACTCTTGGTATCTACAGTAGGTCCACTAGCTCCGTCCCAATAGAAGCCTTTACGCACGAATAGCCAGCCATCTGTGTTAAGTTCTATATACTCAGTTGCTATTTTCTGTAAAGGAAAGATATCAGTCTGGTAATAGAAATCATATAGTAGATGATAATCAAATCCCTTAGTGTAGATTACCTGACTCATAGTTACCTCGTTCGCAATAGAAGAATAATAGCAGATAGAAGTTTATTAGCATTATAGTCTTTGATAATATCAGTAATATTGATCTCTGCATTTAATATCTGTTGACATATAACATCACTATTAGCCTTTGCTTTTGCTTTCTGCTTTGGTGTGCCTTTAATATCAAGTCGCATGAATTGTTACCTCCCAGGGTAGATACTGTAAAGATTCTATTTTAATTATATAATCTCCAGCTAGATCAAATGTAAGTTCCAGAGCAGAGTCAGTCAATATAGCAGTTGTGGTAACTGGGCCTATCATACGCAACTTAGAATTTACTGCTAGGCCGGTTATACTTACCAAATCTATTGAATCTGCAAGGACTTCTGTTTTATCAACTACATAACTTGGCAACAGTTTAAGCGTAGGATAACCATCTAATACATAATACTTATCATCTAGATACTCACCAACAAAATACCCAAACTCTTCGGTGTTGTTAAGTTCTGCATCTGCTTGTGGGACGTTTATAATGCCGAAAAATTCATTTGTTGCTTTTTTATACAGCGACAAAGTTATCATTTCTTAACCTCCAATGCAATGAGCGATCTATATTGCGCCCAAGAATTGCTATCTCTATTACTATATGCTTTGACCACATACACCCTAGTTCCCGTAGTAGTAGATGAATCTTTAATAGATAGACTAAAAGAAGTCTCAGTGTTTCCCCCAGTTACTAAGTTAATGTCAGGATCAGCTAATAAAGTAGTACCAGTTGTGCCTCCATATATTCTGATTGAAAATTTGCAATCATACGCAGAATCTTCTTTTAGTATACAACTAGCAGTGAGCAACACTGGGGCTCCTGTGGATGTATAAGTCAAAGTCATAATAGTCTGCGCGGTTGCAGTTAACGTAAATGCACTGGCTGCATAATAAGACGATGGAATAGTTATAGCATTATTCGCAACTTTAATCGTCTCTACTTCCAAATCCCCTATCTTAGCTGTAGTAATCGCCGCATTGCCGATCATCGCATTTAAAATATGCCCAGTACCAATCAGTGCGGCTGCAATAGTCCCGCTAGTTACATAAAGCTTTGAAGCCAGCAGCGTATCTATCTTCGCATTCGTAATAGCTGCATCTTTAATAAACGCAGTTCCAATAGCAGCTGAGGCTATATAGGTAGCTATGTTAGCTTCGGTGATCTGATTAAGTGTAGCAAATGCTCCTTGATCCAATATCGACTTAGCATCAAGCAACGCATCTGCAAAATCAGTCCCGCTGAATGTATACCCAGTCAGACTGTTAACCACACTGACTGACCAGCCGGTTTTCCACAAATCCGCAGTTGCGCTGTAATGACCAACTTGCAGATTCTTAACCGCGATCTTCGGGTAGCTCCAAGTAGAGGCGGTACCATCAGTTGCAGCCTGTCCAATAATTATACAGCACTTAGTACCATTATGCCCGAAACGAATCCGATTATTAGAGGCAGTGCTACCAACTATAGATGCAGTAGTATTCATCCAAGCAAGAGTAGCAATAGATGTATACCCACCGACATTAGCACTGAATGAATTAGCCCCTACATATAAAAATACATCAATAGCAAATTTAAGCATTGAACCAGTCCAACTATTTGGCAACGTTACAACTATTGCCCCTGTAGCAGTTCCAGAATAACTATAAGTCCCTCCTTGAGGTTGAGTAATGGCCAATACGCCATTCTCAAGACTAATATTGCTAATCCTATAGTCATCAAAATCTACCGACTCAGCTGGTTTTACATAGTTAGAAGGTGTAGTCTGCACCCCGACTACTTTCTCCAGCATAATTCCATCAAACCACATGCTATTGCCAGCATTGGTTTCATTATCTACTCGAAGTACTAATTTAGTAGACGTATTAGCTGATAAATCAATCACCCCGTAGACTCTCGTCCAGGCCCCTACAGTTGCAGAGGTTGTAAAGCTGATCGCGCTACTTGTGACTCCATCACTAGTTTTAAGATAAAACTGCCCAGATCCAGATGCTATGCTAGACTTTACAAATGCACTAACTACCCATTTAGAATTAGGTGATATAACAACATTATAGTCAGTTAAAGATGCCCCTAGGAAGCAATAGTTATTCAGCGCTGTAGCAGTTAGCTTAATACTATATGTTCCGATATAACCAGTATCGTAACTTCTAGTGCCAGCACTGACAATAAATGCACTAAAATCAGCATCGTTGAAATAACTATATCTCCCAAGGCACAAGTTAGCACTGCCAAACTCCCCGGGCAGGCTATTAATATCTGTCCCCCAAGTAGCTCCTACAGTTGCATTATCCGCGGGCTTACCGGTGCCAGTCACTCCAGTCCAGGTGGCAGTAGTACCAAGCCCGGCTCCATCAGTTAGTAGATTAGTATTGTCGTAGGCATTCCCAGTAGTATCCCAAGCAGTACCAGACCAACGTTTAGTTAGTTTAGTTGTGCTGTTATACCAAAGATCACCTATGACCATCCCGCTAGTAGGCTCAGCAGTTTGGTAAAACGTATGATGTGCAGTTGCGTTATTAGTGACAGAAAGCCCATGTACTAACAATGCCCTAGCAGTTGTCATCCCAGTCCAACGAAGCAGCGTAACAGAAGCCCATTTAGCAGTCGCTGTTGGCACATAAGTTGCTGATTTTTCACTAACTACTGTACTAATAGCTACGTTTTCATACGTAGGTGTAATTGCTTTTATACGTGTTCCAAGTACACAACCTGCTTCGGCAGTGGTATATGCTATTGTATCTACCCCGGCAGCTAATTCACTATCATACTCATACACTCGCATATAAAAACCAGAAGTCGCATCACTACCAGTACATGCTACATTAGCAGTAATAGTATACTGCGTACCTGCAACTACACGAAATGCAGGAAAACTAACACCAATGCTATCATCTGTGGCATTGCTAAGCTCTAGGATAGTCTTAGCAGAGTCATTGTATTTGATGTTAGTAGTAACTGCACTGCCGTAGGTAGCCTTAGCCCCAGCAGGGCGGCCATCTTTAGCAACAGCTCGCATATTGCTATTGAATTGCAAGTTACTGGAAGTCAGCGCGAGTTGATTGAAGTCGTTCTCTTGCCAGTTACCATCAATCAGCAGAGTCCCATCGCTGGAATACACCTCAAGATCATTCGCCATGATCTTACCGAGTTTATTAATCTTCCACCCTGTCATGGCTACACCTGGAGTGTAGCTAAAGTTATCACTCCAGATTTCATTCCCTATCTGAGCATTCTGCACCGCAAGCTGACCAATCCAAGCTGAGCCTATTACTTGATTGGCCTGAGCAACCCAGGCGAGCTTGTAATAAGTTCCATAGTTAATAGCCATCTGCCATTGATTAGTGGCTGGGTTAAGAGCATTAAATGTATCAAGACTAGCAGTCGTTGAGTAACTCCCACCAAGCGACTGCCAGTAGACATAAGGTGCACTCAGTGTAGTATTCCCAGCTGCAATATTATACCTAGTCCCCATGTAGACAATAACATGAGCATTCCAACTCAAAATATTAGCATTAACAGTCCAACTTACACCATCATGAATCGGCACCTTATAAGTATTACTAAGCCCTTCTTCAAAGTCAGTAACATTACTGACAGCAATTTCTCTATTAATCGTAACGCTAGCTGCGGTTGAGTAAGTAATACCAGTCCTGCTGAAACAGTCAAACGCACCTACTTTGATATACCACAGGCCATCATTCAGATAGCAATCTGTAGTAAACTGCGCAGCACTTACTGTGGCATACAATGTAGCGCTGCTAGGAGTAAATGCTGCACCTACTTGGCTACAATGAACTTCGTAGCCACTAATATCTGGCGTAGTAAGTAACGTCCAGGACACCTTAGCTCCGCCAATGAACTGAGCAGTGGCAACATCTTGTACCTGACCAGCTTGCGCATTCACTGGGCGCATTGTAGTTTCTACACCAGCCCGATCAAGCATGTCAATAGCTTGCACACCAACGTCAAATGTTCTGTATGGTCCAGAAGCTGTATGTGCATTCAATGAAAATGTAAAATCAAAGTAATTCAGCTTACCATTATTAATGGTATAAAGCACAGTCTGCGTTCCGACTTGGTAAATATTAACCTTATAGTAATTAAGCCAGTTAGTATTTGCCCATTTCCCAGTAGGTTCAGACCAACCGATCATACAATTAGGCTGATTGAATGTTAGATTATCCCCAGTTGAATTAAGTACACGTAAGCCATCAATCCCGCTGTCAATATACGGAATTTCAATGTTAACTAAATCCGCTGCTTGGAAGTTAATCATTGCTCCAGCTGACTTCTGGCATTCAGCATTCAAGGTATTAACAGTGGTCAAGATTACCTTGTAGTAATCTTTCAGCTTTACATTCCGGATAACAAACGTAGTATTACTAGCTGAGCCGGCATATACCAAGTCATCAAACTCAACATTATCTTCGCTGGTCTGATAATAAATCTTTACCTTTGCAAAATAGAACTTATCAGTAGGTAAACTCCAACTAAGATGAATATCCCGTGAGAATATATTCCCAGTAGTTACCTTTGTCCTGGTAACTGCACTTACAGAAGTAACTTTTGGGAACTTATCATGGATAGTTCCAATAGACGTGGTATTAATTACCGGAGTCCCATCTGCTTCCTGGTAGACTTCCGCTCTATACTCAACCGCCTTAATCGAAGTTACAAACTCATCAGCAAGATCAATCTGAGCAATACGGAATTGCCGCAAGCTACCTTCACTAGTTATAGTCAGACTATAGACAGTATTCTTTGCCGGGGCAGTAGTATAAGCCTGAGTGCTTTGAAGTATAATAACAGTCTGCCCACTAAGATACCCACCCCCGTATACGTTATAAATAGCGTAAACCCCATCGTCAGTACGAAGATGCAACGTAACGTCTCTAAGTATCTGAGTATTTATAACCTGCCCGCTGCCTGTACCAGCTCGCCAACCATCAATAGTAGCTTGATTAAAGCCTAGTTTCAAATAAACAGCATCAGTAAGTAACAAACCTTCGATATAAACAGTCTTCTCGGTGTTATTAACCGCTGCAAGCATACCACCTTGGCCCCAATCAGGCAAGTTATGCTGCACAGTAATAACATCCCCAAGCGTAGCATCAAGGGCCTCAGTGAATACCTGAAACTCAATAGTACGGAAGATGTACTTATTCGCTGCAAGTAGCTTCTTGCCAATCCTCCACGCCTGAGATGCTTTAGTAGTGCCAACTGCGGTGTAGCTTAACTTATTGGTCTTCTGTGTAAGATCAGCATCAATGATAGCAATCTGAGTTACTTCATAATCTGACTCCTCGTCCATAAACTTAAGTTCAACCTCAGTAACCCGGTCTTCCCAAGCTGTGAAGTTCTGCTTGAAGCTGTCTTTAAGCATAGTTGCTTCTGAGAAAAACTGAACCGATTCACCTGGAATATCAAGATAGAGTTTTAACTCAGACCCATTCCAATAAGGAGAACAATTAAATGGAGATCCAAATTTACACAGCGCATCCCAAAGGGAATCTTCCTCATCAAAAACTACGTTAGCTACAAAGCGTTTCTCTGTACCACTATTACCATCAGGGACTAGTTCATCACAGTAGGTTGCCCAGGTGTAGAAATCTTGTAGTGATACATTATCAGGATGAATGCCATCATAGCGAGCCACGGTTAAATTGTTATTAAATACCGGCTGAGTAGCAACATCATAAGCAATCCATGCCGGGTTTTGGCTATACTCTACCGTCCAAGAAGTACCATTATAAACTCTGACCAAAGAGCCTTCAATAATTGGTTCAATCTGCAATGAGCTGTTGAACCGTTCAGAAGGAGCACCTTTCACTGCTAGCATAACATGCCTGGGGTAAGAAAACTTCTCCTGGCTTATCCCATATACCGCCCCAAGGCTAGCTTGGTCTATCTTATCATTGCCATGCGCAGATAATCTTCTGATATACAGCTTATAAGCATAGCTTGAATTGACATTTACAAAACAGTTAACATCACAACTATCAGCACTCTCCCCTTTAACTGAGATGGTCTCGCTAGCATAGGAATATACTTTATTGCTCGCTACCTGCCGCCAGAATGCTCCTGGATGTGCAGTATCCTCGGTCTCCAGTTCTGCCTTAGTCAGTACTACATTGGTAGAAGTATTATACTGCACCCAGTAAGTATCAGAGTATGTGCTACCTTCTTGGTAGTCTAGGACATCCTTTTTCCATTCGCCAAAACTCCACAACACAGTAGGAGCCATGGCAATAGAATCAGCGCTTGTAGAGAAGTAACTCTTAGCTAGTGTAGTCTGGTTTTCTAAATATGCTCCAAACCGGACAGTAGTAGGAATATTACCATTCTCTCCCATGCGGGCTAAGCCACTAGGAAACCTAATTGCAAATCCTATCTTATCATATCCAGCAGCTAGGTCATAAGTATAATAATCACCAGGTTCATCTAGATTAAACCCAGGATTGAACTCAATAACAGACTGCCCGAAACCAGTCATTGCGGTTTGACTTACATAGCCCAACCGGCGCTGTAACTCAAGCCCGTCGTCCTCGGATTCATATTGGTCATTTATTTTAACATCAATTATAGACTTAATCGGTCCATAGCCATAACCAACTATACAGTTGATCGCATTAGCATTAAACCCTGAGACATCTGATCTGAAAGCTACGATAATATTCCCTGACTTAGCACGTAGCTTGCCATAATACTTAGGAACAACTACTCCTTGCTCTTGTGTAATATGAGGATTCCAACTATAGGCGTTACCTGTTTCTATACCAGAGCCACTGGTGTTAGAGGTCTTAGGGGCAAATAGTTTCTGCATCACAGTCCCTACTCCAGCCATTAGTAGTCCTTTTCCTACTAATGCTAGTCCTTTGGCAAGCATAGGGTAAGCTACACTAAAAGCAGCCCAAGCTGCTTGTATAGCTGCATAAGCAGCTTTTATATATGCCATTACTGCTAAAACCGCAGGCACACCAACATTAGGATACACTACCACCTTATCAGTCAGTTCTACAACAGTATCCTCACTGACTACCTGACCATTAACAAATACCTTATACTCCATCTCTTCTGGAATAATAGCCTTAACCAACTCACCTACAGTCTGGCCAGTATAATCAAACTCAACCAGCACACCTTCACGATCTAGTGGATTACCAACTTGCTTAATGATTAATTTTTCCATCTATAAAATCCTTCCAGTTTGTTTTTATAAAGCAAGCTATCGAGAGAGCTTATAACTGTGCCTGATGTCTTAGTCGCGTGAATAAATCGAAACCTATCAATCATCATACCGACATGCGTGACGAACTTACCATGTCTAAACGTGGCTAAATCTCCAAACTGTGGAGTATCTACACATTCAAACCATCTAACGTTATCTTCAAACAGCCCATGCCGGTCAGCCCGCTCCTCTAAATAAAGACTCTCTGGCATATCCAGCCCATTAGCCTTGCCTAGAAACAAAACAAGACCGTAGCAATCAAATCCACTACGGTCTCGTCCATTTTCCCTATAAGGCACTCCTATTAATGACTTATACAACTCGAAATCCATCTTCCCTCAATCCTGGAAATCCACCGAAGTTAAGTAAGTTCCCTTTTGCCTCACAATCATCATGGGTGCGTTTACAAGTTGTATCAGCACCAGAGTATTTACATTCTACCCCTTTAAACGGCCAAGGGCAATACTTAGCAATAAAGCGATTCTTAGGAAACCGCTGCCTCATTGGGCTAGGGGTGCTAAGTTGCAACGTGATTACTTGTGAATCATAATTGCAGCCCATTACTACGAAATTCATAGTTAACTCAGAATAGTTCTCTGCCAGCAAGCCTGCGTTGACTATGTAAATATCCACAGTTGTGTCTACCAGCCCGTTTGTATCCTCAATATACGGGATGAACATGCGATTAATATTAGGCACAGACAGCACAAAAGTAGGAATCTTTCCATCTTTGGTGCTAGTTATTGCGTCGAACTTAAACTCAAAGGCTTGGTATAAATTGCTTTGGAAAGTAATACTTTCATTATTATTAACAATCCGAAGATGCTCGCCGCCAACATTCAAATCAGCCAGCAACAACCAAGGATTAGCACTAGCAATCTTGTTTTTCTCCAGCACTAACGCAGCAGAAAGAGTCTTAGGCATTTATTCCTCCCTGAGGGTGATCTTGTTGAAGGTATAAATTCCACCTACTTCATTCCACTGGACAACTTCATTAAAATATACAGTCCTAGCTACACCAGTCTTGTCTGTGAATGCAAATGATGTATGCATACCACAGGCATTCCAGAGATTAATCAACACGGTAGCATTAGCAGATAGTAGCTTATCAAATGTAATCTCAAAGATCCACTTATTCCCTGTGAAACGCTTTCTGCGCAGAACCACTCCAGTCTCGGTTTCTTGTTTTATAACATTCTCAACCGGGATTCTGTGTTCCTGCAATGGTCGCCTAGTCAATTCACTCCAAGCCATTATTTACCTCCGAAGGTCTGGTAAGTAGCTCCACCGGACTTATAGTCATCCAGAATAATGTCAATTATCATCCCATTCATGTCCATCCTAGTGGATACTTTATCCGACACCTGTGATTTGCTATTATTAACTATATTGACAGCTACATTAGGCTGAGCGGCCTTGCCGAAGCTATCAGCATTGCTAAGGACTCGCTCAGGTCCACGCTCTGCAAAGGAATAAGACTCGCCACTATGAAGACCACGGCCAATGACTGGCTCATTGATGATACCACCTGCTGCCATTGGATACTTAGTCCCAAGATTAGTACCGCCAAGAAATGATGGCGTAACACTACCTGAACCAAAGCTACCAGTAGCACTACCATTCATTAAACTGTAAGGCCCAGCCGAAGCAGCCGAACCACCTGCCATGGTAGATGATAATCCTACAGTAGTGCCACCTCCAAACAATCCACCAATGACACTAGTAGCTAGCCCAGCAAGCAACGACCCAGCAGTAGCCTCGCTGCCTCCACCGTTAGTATTAAGTGCTAGGATTTTCTTTAAAAAGTCATTAAGATATGCTGCATACATCTCAGCCAGAGACTCTTTGAATGACGTAACCATAGACTGCCCAATAGACTCCCAGAGGCTAGACATACTAGCATCTTGATTATCCATCCAATCCATGAAGTTATTCTCGCTTTTGCTGTAGAACCTCTCCAGAATAGAAGTAGCCCGCTCTGTAGATTGCTCCACAGCATTGTCTACTTCTATGACTTGAGGTAACTTAAAATCTTGCCATGATGAGGTATCTTTATCCGCCTGAGCCTGCTTTTTAGCAGCGTCAAGCTCAAGCATCTGTTCGATCTTAGCAATCTCAAATTCACGCCGCATCTTAGCTGCTTTTTCTGCTTGTTCAAATAATTTATTACTTAAAGCAGTATAGAAAGACTCAGAGTTTTTACCTGCGCGCTCTCCTGCTGCTGTGGCCTCTCCTGCTGATCGCAGCGGACCACTAAGGGAGTCAAGTAGAGCTTGATTATACTCCTTAGTGTCTGGTGAGTTTACTAAATTATCCTTGCCATCACCGAAGATCTTGGTTACATTATTGGAGAAAGAATCAAAATTCTTTCTCATGTCAGCCGGAATAAGCTCTGTACCAACAGAACTTATTTCATTCTGTAGTGCCTGAATAGAAGCCTTATAAGCCACCCGAGCTTTCTTCTCATTACGTTCACTTATAACCTGCCAAGACTCACTGCTTGTGGCCGTCCAAGGAGTGCGATTATCAAGACGCTTATTTAGCATCTTGCTGTATTCATCAATTTCTTCTTGAATCTCACCATATTTAAAAGCATTCAGCGGATTGCCTTGGCTAATAGTAAGCGAAGCAATCTTCGAGGTAGTCTGTAGAATCTTGATTTCTTCTGAAAGTCTGGTAAAGAAATTCCCATACTTCTCCGAAAGTGAATCTACGATAGTAGTCAAAGCGATTGAAAATTCGTGGCCGGCTGCTATCCCTACACCAAAGGCGGTTCCTACTGCCAATACAGAAATCCCTAATGTAGCAGTGCCTAGTGTAAGTGAAGTTATCCCATTGATAAGGGTACTAATCCCAGTGGCTTTGTAAAGTAGCTTAGTGGCATAGACTGCCATATCTGTCATCTGCTTAAGAGCAGTCATTGCCACTATTGCCTTGAATATACTCCCTGGCAGATCACCAAGGGGGGACAACAATTCCTTAGCAATAGTCACGCCATTACCTAGCAGCTTAAAGAAATCTACCGTAGCCCTAACAGCACGATCTATCCCGCTCCAGATGTCAGCAAATACAGTCAGCACTTTCTTTCCAAAGTCAGTATAATTGCCTTTGGCATCAAACAACCGCGCATTCAGTGACTTCAAATCCCTGACCCAGCCAGCAAATACATCTGACTTCTCAAGTGCATCCAGGCTAATCATAGAAATGGTATTCTTAAATATCCCAGCCTGACTACTTACAGTCTGATTAGCTTCAACCGCTGCGTATTGAAAATCCTTAACAGCCTTAGCCAGCAATACCCACTTTTCCTGTGCAGACAACGCAGGATCGCCAAGTTGCTTATATACATCCCCCATGCTATTCTTAACCATCATCGCAAATTGATCCGATTGCTTTGCAGTGTGGGTAAAAATAGATTGCACTTCTTGGCGAATCTGCTTAGTAGTCTGTCCGGTGGACATTGAAATCTCTTTAATCAGAGCCAACGTAGACAAGGATTCTTCGGTAATATCAGGCGTGACAATAGCACCGAATTGAGCTAATTCACGAAAACCAGCGGTTATTTCATCAATACTTAGTTTGTACTTCGGAGCTAGCCTCATTGCACTCTTCATGGTCTGTTCCATGACAGAATGAGCAATATTATAACGGTCTATATATCCAGCACCGCCTCTGTATGTCAGTGCAATCATACCAGAGATAACCGCCAAGCCTTCTTTATAGTCATCCATCAGGCGAAGACCATCAGTGAAAGCGGAAGTAACTTGGTGGATACCTTGTTCTAAGGCATTAATGGTTCTATAGGCTATCGCGAAGCCAACAGCAATACCACCGAACCGCTTCCACCAAGCGTGGTAAGTATCTCCATTTGACCGCATAGCTATATCAAGCCGCCTATACCATGGCAAAGCAGCTTGGATTTGCTGGGCAGCTAGCTTAGGCCCTCCACTACTAGTACCTCCTTTGCTAAGCGCCATCCTAGCCTTCTCGCCTTGCTCGGCTATCTTACGCAAAGCTGCTTCTTCTTTACGATGGGTGGCTACTCTGGAAAGTGCTTCTTTGCGAAAAGCTGCATCGGCAGTGACCTGGAGCTGCGTCTGCCTAGCAATCTCAGCATTAAGAGCTTTCTGAGCAGCAAGCCTATGTGTCTCTAGTCCTTGATTCCAACTAGCAAACCCAGAGGCTTTATTAGCATTGAAGTTACCTAGGTAACGCTGAGCTGCGGAGGCTCTATCAGCTCTAGCTGATTCTATCTGGGAATAGGCTGATTTATTCTGGATATACGCTTGGCTTGCTCCAGCAGGTAATCGCTGTTGGGTAGCTAGAAACTTAGATGGATTAGCAGCAAACTCCTTCTGCTCCTTGTTTAGCAACCGCAGCTTGTCAATATACTGCATCGTAACTGAGTCTAGCTTCTTTATAGCCTCACCAGTGGTCTTGGCCCCAGTAAGAAGCTCCTTAGTACCGCGGTCACTTTTACGCAATTCCGCCAACCAAGCTTTCTGGGTCTTAATATCCTCCCCAAAAGCGCGATCAACTTCTACAAGTTCCTGACGAAGCTCAAATACCTTCTTCTTGCTCTCGACAACTTTCTGGACATCTATTGAGAACTTAACACCACCAATATCTATCATGCTTATCTCCGTAGTCTATCCCAGTTGTCGTCAAAGCGTTCTGGCCGTAGTTGATCTTCGTATGGATTGAGTAGCTTATGCACAGAGTCGTTTATATCTTCTTGGCGGGATTTATCTTGATTAGGCTGGTTTATCAAAGCAGCTAAAGTAACCGCTTTAGCTGTACGCTGACGTTTGGCTTCTTTGTAGATAATAGTAATGGTTAAATCATCTAGTCTTGCTGCACTCTCAAAGGAATATCCTGGGAACTCACTAACAATAGTTCCCAGGATTTCCAATCTACGATCATCAGCGTGGGTTATTTCGAGCGCAACAAGTTCTCGAACAAAAAATCAGACACCCCTCGCAGTTCGATCAACCCTACTCCAGCGAAGTTATCGATCTCCACACCGATAAATTTAGCAAGCTGATTACGCTCCTCTTGCAGAGTCATGCCGTCAGACGGAGTACTCATTGACTTAAGCACCTCCAGGGCATTCTCAGGCAGCTCAGCCACTTGCAGAGTAATACCGTTAGAGAGGCGCAGCTCACAGGTTCTATCAGAGATAAATTTCTTTGCGTCAAATACCTTTGCCATTGTTGTAGTCTCCAGACCAGAGTTAGAAGAAAGGCTTGAATCGGTCATTACACCCTAGGCCGTAGTACGTTTAGCTAGTCAACGTCTCATCGCCGAAGTAATACGAGACAGTTTTGCTGCTAGGAGTGGCAGCACCCCAGTTAGCAGTAACCGCAGCCGGGAAGCATTTGAAAGTAACCCCAAGGACACGTTGGTTAGTGCCATCGTACTTCAACTCAACATCTGCAACAGCAGCAGCCGCAGGGAAGTTAATATGGTTTGCTTTGAGTGCACTCTCCGCGCCATTGACATATTTCTTAAGCAGCAAGTTCTTAGCCAGTGCTTTAAGCGCAGTCCCTACACGGTTCTCACCAGCTACGTAATCAGCATCCGGGGAGGCATTCTGTGACTGCAAGACCTTATTCAACGTAGCAAGGTCAATCTCAGCCAGCTGCATACTAACTTCAACAGTAGTACCAGTGATGACCGTATCTTCCGGGGATTCACCATACTGGTCACTTTTCAAGTCAACACTAGAGTCGCTAATCTTTACAGTAACCCCACCATTGGTCTTTCCAAGAGAAACCTCAGAACTTTTAGTTCCAAAATAAACTCCACATGCACCAAGTTCAAAAGCCATAACTTACTCCTTTACCGTTGTGTGTATAATACCATTGAGAAACTATGGATAAACTTCCCATCGTCTGTGACTGTTATGTATCCTGGAACCTTAAGTGGTTCGCAGTTATATAAAGTCTCACTTGCTAGTTCAGCCCCGTTATTATGAGATAGCAGCTCAAATATCTGCCAATTCTTCTCTTCTGAGGTGCTATAGTCATTATATTGACTAATACAGTTAATTACAAGACCTTGCAGGAGAGTGTCATTCTCTGACCCTCCTGTGATACTGATAGCAGAGCCCTCTCTGTAGGTAATGGGAATTACTCCTTTGAATAACTCAGTGCCTACGACTAATCCTATTTGGGATTCTATATGGTCTAGTAGCTCATCAAGAATCATCGGCTTATCGTTTCATAAAAGACTTGCTTTAGAAGAACTGAGGCCCTGGAGCTTACATTGCCTAACTTGCTGCTAATGTAATGTGCACCAGATAGAGGATCAGAGAATCCTTTTGGCCACTCATGCATAATTGCAGCATGTGGTGCGTGGTAATACAGAGTTATCTTGTTACGTAGCCCAGTAAAAGCACTACCTGAATGCTCAGTTGCTTTCAATAAGTCTGCTTTACGTAGCCGCTTAGGTACTAATGCTGTGCCACTTAAATGCCTATTACTTGCACGGCCAAAGAAAGACCTAGCTCTGTAAATATGCCCATCCTCAGCAGCGAACTTAGGATTAGGCCCAAGTAAATCAGACACACCATGCTTAGCAGCTACCTCTGGTGTAGTCATAAATAACCTACCACCGATGTAAACCGCTCCAGAACTACGTAGTTCCCCACTTCTCCAAGGTGGCCTAGGGGTATCAACGAGAGAAGCCCGGAGTAATTCTTCTGCAATTACCTCCGGGCTCTGCTCAAGGAATGCTTCAACAAGAGCTAGGCGGTCAACTACCCCAGCGACAAACTCTAACTTAGCCATATACTATCTCATAGTGATGGACTTGACCTTCTACACGCCCGGTATATTTACGCTTAACATAGAAAGTCTCACTGTTGATAACTAACTTCTGCCCTTCAACTAACTGAGACATATCCTCAGTGGTCATGATGGTGCCACGCCCTAAGACATCAGGCCGGCCATTGACAGTAGTAAACGCAGTTTCTTCGTCGTTGTAGCCGCAGTGGTCTGTATTAGATACAGCGGAGATCTTACCGAATTTATCCTTAGTCTCCCAAGTGATTGTGAATCTGTCTGTGGCAGGTATCATATCCCCTCCATCGTGAAGATAGGATCAGAGGGAAGTGTACCATCATCGAAAGTAGCAGAAGCAGACTGACTGACATAGCCTGCAATTTGCTTGCGAATATCCCTAAGATCTATGACCTCGGTATAGTTCTTAAGCATCAGCTTAGTCCTACCGCGATACCTACGAAGTACCATTCTAAGTACTTCTGCACAGACAAGGTTTAAGTCATCTGCACATTTACCAATAGCATACTGGACAGAGCTATCAGATATTACCTCAGCAGGAAGCTGTAACTCATGTCGAATGTTTTCTACAGTTACCATGGCAGCCTACTTTGGGAGGGGCAATTGCTTACCCCTCCCATTGGTTAGCGATTAGGTCAATGGAGCATCGATGTAGTAACCAAGGTCGGCTGCTACTTTCTTCATGTCATGGTAGTGATGAGCTTCGACCCGGATGGCTTTGATCGTCGGCATGTCAAGTTCCTCAACACCATAGCCTTGTTTACCATAGCCAGTCCAGGAGAAGTTATAACCAGCGCTCGGCTCTTCGAGCGAGGGATTCTTAGTGACATGCAGCATCAGGAATTTATTTCCTGCGATATAAGCGTGAGAAGCCGTGGCGCCATAAGCAGCGGAGTCTTTGATAGCAGCCATGACGACGATCTCATCTACTTCAAGAATCCTCGCCAGGATTTCTTGAGTAACATTGGCGTTGCTGGTGTACTTGAGTTGGTCTTTGACATCAGCATGTCGCTTAAGTACATCGAAGACCGGCTCACTGATAACGATCTTGTTAGGTGCGAAACCACCAGTGGCAATACGCATAGCACGTTTGTAGCCGTCAATGTCCTTAAGCGGAGTCGAACCGGAAGCAGCATCCCACTTAGTCGAGGGATTACTACCAGTGGTCCACACACTGGTAGTGAAAAACCGAGTTACCCAGTCAATCTCATCAAAAAGGGAGATTTTCATGGTTACACGACGAGTAGCCGCTTTTTGGGGATTCAGCGGAGTGGGATCATTCTTAATAGATTCAACCGCCACGTCTTCGTGATAGCTAATATCCTGACAGGAATAGCTTTCAAAGCTACGCGCATGGGTTCCGCCTTTGGATTCAGTAGCGGGCATACGGATACCAGCTTCGTTCTTCATCCAATAGGCTTTGTCGTAAGTAGGATATTGACTGGACATCAACGACACAGGGCAGATGGGAAATACCTTAGTGGCTTTGAACAAGTCAGGACCAGCGCCATACTGGAGGCCGACGTTAGTGAGAATTTCCGAGTATTGTGCTTGCAGCGACATAGATATAGCTCCTTAGCTAGTGGTTATTAGAGGATCTTGACCGGATGGAGTTCATCAGCCGAACCAGCTTCGAGAGCAATAGCACAGATCAGCTTAGTATCGGTGGCATCCCCAGTAGCGGCAACGAGCTTGCCATTAGCATCAGCTTTCAACGAAGCGCCAAGCGTTACAGTGCCACCAAATATGGCAAGTGCGGTGCCAGTGAGTTGCACGGGCGCCAGAACTTGAGTGGAATCCGTGGAGTCAAGCATAACACCTACACCACAGAGGGTAGCGGATTTGGTTCCAGCACCCGAGAGAACAGTTCCCCTAGCAGTGCTGGCCGGGGCGGTCATAGTGATTACTGCTTTACCTTGATCGGTCATAATTTAACTCCTTATTAGACAGTGAAAAACTCAGGATACTCAGCGGCGGCCTTGGAAATAGCCGTGTCGAGGTCACATTTGTCGCGAGTAGAGATCAACGCCACAGCTTCGTCACGGTTAGCTACGATAGCAGTGGAATGCTCAGTAGATGCTCCTGGAGTCGGCACAGACAGCCCAGCAAGGACTTCATCCAGAGCAGATTGCTTGGCCACAATCTCAGAAGCAACCTTAGTGATCTGAGCATCTTCAAGCTGCAAGACAGCTGCGATAAATTCGTCAGATACTTTAGCTCCTTCGAACTTAGCAGTTACAGCAGCTTTGCGTGCAACGGCAGCATCAGCAGCCTCTTTGGCAGCCAATTTAGCAGCGGCTTCTTCGTGCAAAGCGGTAAGTTGTGCGTTAGAAACCGCCAGGGCTTCGAGTTGTTTTTGCAACTCAGCGATAGTTACTTGGGAAGCAGCTACATTGTCAGGCATGTCGGCCATTTTACGTTCTCCTATAAGCGAGAGGGTTAGAGCGATAGCATCTTGAAGACTGCCGATTTCGTCGATTAGCCCAAGCTGCTTAGCTTCGGCAGCAAGGAAAGTAGCACCATTAGCTACTTTGGTTGTAATATCGGTTGTGAGAAGTTTACGACTTGAGACTACTGCATCCACGAAGAGCCGATAGATCCCGTCGATGCGAGATTGAATATGAGCGCGACTGTCATCTGAGAGAGGTTCATACGGATTACCGGTTACTTTGTATTGCCCTTGGTAGATGAAACTGGTTTTTACTCCAAGTTTCGCTTCATAAGCAGACCGATCTTGGTGCTGAATAACTACCCCAATGGAACCAACCTGAGTAGTGTCATAGGCTACAATCTTACTAGCCTTGGCGCCGATCCAGTAAGCGGCGCTTGCCATTAAGCCATTGGCATAGGTTACTATTGGTTTCTGCTTGTTAGCGATTGCTACAAAGTCAGCTAATTCCTTCGTGCCATCTACAGTCCCACCAGGGCTGTCTATGTCAAGTACAATACCAGCAACCTCTGGATTGTCAAGCGCATGTTGAATGTCGCGTTGAATATCTATGGTAGTACGAACTCCACTGATGGCAGAAAGCCCACGAGCACGTTTTACTAACGTGCCATTCATAGAGATAACTGCCACTGTGGAAGTAAGCTGATATGGCTGAAGCTTTGAGGCTTCTTGGTCACCAATAAGCGCCAAGACAGAGCCTTCTTCATGCTGACGAACTACAGCATAGATCTGTTCCAGCTTCGAAGGCAAGATTGCCCATTCTTGGGAGCTGATAAATAGTTGCATGGCACTATGGGCGTAGAAATCAGACACTCTAATGCCATGGTTTGCTATTTTATCTGTTGGGATAAATGCGTCAGGTAGATCATGTTGCATCTTCTTCTCCTTCCGGGGAGTCTGCGTTAGTAGAAATCGTGGCAGCTTCTACAGAGAGTTTAATATCTGCAATCCTACTGGTGTCTTTGTCCCTAGGGGGCAAAGCAACACGATCACGGAGGTATTCTTCTAGCTTATCATCAGGAGTGATGATGTTGTACTTGAGTAGCCGGCCAAGGAAACTGGCAAGATCGCCTAGTTCAATGCGTTCAATCCCAACTGCCTTGAGCTTAGGTTGCTCCGCAAGCCCGTTGAACGCTTTAAGTGCCTTACCACCTATGAATTGAGTGTTTACTACATTACAGATTGCATTAGCAAACCCTTCCACGGCGATATGGAATAACGAAGATTGTTCTTTGGCCAAAGCAAAGCTGCCACTTGAATTAGTCACGCCCAGCACTAGAAATTGGCTAAGCATACTCAGGGCGATGTTGTTACTGTAGCGGTTAATTACTGCGTTAAGATCAAATTGCCGTTTGCCTGGGCTACCGGCTAGTTCAAATGTCCATCTAGCAGGCAACACCAGACCTTCCTGGGCATTCTGCTTGATGTTTCTTACAGTCTTCCAGGCCCAATCACCAATTGGGGTGAGCTTCCCATCAGCATCTTGCAACATTTCATCTTCTGGACATGTAAGCACAGGCAAGCCAGTCAGATCACGCTCAATGCCGATTGATTCTATTTTCTCAATGTTGGTTTTATAATACCAATCCCGATAGGCATTACGGAATAATGATTTACCATTAGGAGTAGTTTGAGTCCTTGTAGTATGGAAAACCAGACATTTGTTAGCTGGTATTTCTACATTGCCAAGGCCGGTGGAAGATTGTTCAATATGTAGAAGATCCCCGTTGGTGTTATATTTCCAATCAACGATAGTAGTCTGTGGTCTAAAGTGTAGTCTATTCCAGAGCACTCTACCATCAGGCTGCTTAGTCAGCGTTACTTCCATAACTGAATGGCCAAAGACTAAGTGAGTGAGGATGTCTTCTAGTGCCGCCGTCCAGCCTGCATTCTCCATGGAAGCTGCAAGTATCCCCTCGGAGTCATTAACAGTCTTCCACTCAATAGACTGGAAGATTTTATTAATCGCAAGCAGTACGGCTCCACAAACTGCATCAGTCTGAGCCATTTTATGAAATTCTCGTTTATAGGCATTACCAGCAAGCCTGGATTCCAGTTCAATATCAGTCTGTAAGGAGAATTGTCCGCGGACTGAGGTATATGGAATAGTCTTCTTAGAGGCTGGCTTGGCTTCTGGTTTTGATTTGCTATTAAATCCTAACAAAGCTAGACTCCTTAGCCAGTAGGGTGTTTATTTGCATGTAAGCACCTATGTGGTTAGCTGCTTCCCTCGGGTTTGCTATATCAAAATGTCGATAAGTTGAAAGCATAAGACTATCAGAGTAGTCAGGAGAGAAGTTAAGGCGGTTTCTTATTTGTTTCTTATCTACTACTTGTAATGGCCTGCTGTCTTGGATAAATGCAGTTTCTGGTAGCTCCTGCACGTAACGATCTTCTTCTGGTAGGTATAGGTCATCTATGCTGTCAGATAGTTGTTTATACAGCTCGGCTCTGATATTACGATATGCTTCTGGATCATTTGCCCGCCCATTAGCAACTACCTTGAAAGTTCTGAACCCAGGTTTACGTTTCAGTTGGTCATAGATAGCTACTCCAAGTCCAACATAGTCGACATAAAGCTCTTGGATGTTGTCTCTGAGGCAAATATCAACTACAGAGGTTATTAAGTCGTTGGTGTCATGGTGCTTTATTCTATAAGGTTTATGAACATAAGCTCCTTGCCGGGAAGTTAGCACTGACAAGTCATGGTTACCTGCACCTGGGTCTAATCCAGCTACTTTTATAATACCCTCTATGCTGGATTTGTCAAATGCTCTATGACGTTCAAATGCTGCTTCTAGTTGGTCATAAGTAGCCACGACTGAACCAGAGCCAAGAGGGAATTCACCTAGGACTTTAGTCCTATACCAGTCAGATTCCTCACCGTAGAGGTTCTTCATTCGTTCTACCCAGGATTGGTCTACGAATGGAGAATTAAGTGAGCTAAGAGTTACATTAAGCCAACTGGATTTGTTTTTGTTATGTGTGTCGTAGAAGAAGCCATTCGCCCGTGTAGGGTTGCCAACCAGTAGGCAGTAGACGTTTTTCTGTATCATTGAACCTTCGATGCCTGCAAATACTGCATCTGGGACACCAGAGGCCTCGTCAACGATGAATAGCAGATAAGGTGCATGGAAACCAGCTAGTACGTCGCCTAGCTTGTCCTTCGCATCCTTTGGAATAGTACGAGCAGCTATGAACCAGTCACGGAAGCCATCGACGTAGATCTTGCCAGAAATGGCTTTAATAGCCTTGCGCAGAGGTTCAAAGGATATGCGACGAATCCAGCTTTCCATTTCTGCAAACAACAGGTCTTCTAACTGATGCCCAGTTGGCGCAGTACATACAACTTTCGCTTCTACCCGCGTTGATAGGAACCAAAGAGCCGTGGTTGCAGCTACCGTGGTCTTGCCGGTAGTGGTCCCTGACTTAGCAGAGACAAAGTGGTGAGTTAGCAAGCCCTCGGCTAAGGTCTTCTGGTCTGGAGTCACCTTTGCCCCTAGAACTTCGGCCATCCATAGAGGGTAGTTGTTGAAATATCGTTGTATGTACTGCGCTTGGTCTAGCATATAGTCACTGAGGTGAAGATGAAAGAGTGGATTGCACCCGTCGAGAGGGTAAGGGCAAAGACAATAGAAGCACAGTTGCCTATGTAAGTATCTCCAGGGTATTGGAAATAGACATTTATGCTGTTAGCCAGCACCTCTGGGGGCTTATCAGGGTCGATTAGGTTTGGCAGCTCTGTGTAGCTGCTAAGCAATTTACCAGGGCAGACATTGCCTATGTAAGCTTTGATTTCAGCGCTGGCGATAGTACTGCCATAAGGCAAACTACCATCAGAGCCAGCCTGAGAACTAGCAGCCGGGAAATTGAATTTAAAAGGCCCCCAAGCGTCACTAGCTTGTTTTATTTCAATCGTAGCTGCTGCAAAGTCAGGCATAAGTAATCCTTACGTAGGATCAGCAATGGTGTAGCTGAATTCGGGAATGGTTACAGTCCCACCGGAGGTCAGAGTTTGCGCATCACAAGTAGTGATGAGACGAATGTTAGTAGCGTCACAGAGGACTACATGAGTAGCAGATCCAGTTGCGGTGATAGAAAGATCAGCTTGCTGCGCGACAGTTACTTTGCGGCCAGAGCTGGCACCATCTGCTTTGGTGTAGTCCCCAGAGGTCATAGTATGAGCAGCAATCAGAGCAGCGGTGATAGCTGCGGCTCTAGTGGCTGGTTGCTCAGTACAGATATAAATCTCAGTAGCCCCAGCGACATAGTCCAGAGCAGCATCCATAGCGAGATCCGCGACAAGTTTAGCCATCTTGATTTTCCTCCTTAGCAAGAGAAGCGGCTAGGATTGCCGCGATGATGTCTGGCTCAGCCCCGGTAGGGAAGTTTACCGTAGGGGTAGAGATTAAATCGTTAATTTCAAGTGTATAATGCTTAGGTTGTTCCATAAAAGCTCCTAGGATAGAGTGAAGTTTATAGGCAACGTGGTGAAAGTGAAGTCCTTTGAGGAAGCTGTGAGCACCAAGCAGTAACCGTCGCTTGGCAGGATTAGGTTTACAGAACTAAGCTGCCCAGAGCTGAGTAGGTTAGCCAGTTGGAGTTGGAACTTAACATCTCCAAGGGATACATTTTGAATTATACTTGCCGCACCTAGATTGTCAACCGTTAGGAGGAAAGCAATCTCAAGAGCTGTAGGGCTTAGTAAGCCAGCAGAAACTAAGGAGTTAACTGCAAGCTGTGCTGCCTCGGCAAGGGTGGTGGTTTGCACCGAAGAGATAGACTGCAAGGCTTCTATTGCCAGGGTGGATTTTTGTACTATCTCCGCAGCAGTAAGGCTGCCATAACTGGTTAGGTTGCTAAGGCTAAGCAGCAGGCCAGAAGCAAAGTCAATTGTAGTTAAACTAGAAGCAGCAGTCAAACCAGTAGGAGCAATTGTAGAGTGCTGTGTTAAATCAGAGCTGCTTACAACAGTCAAGGCTGATAGACTAGCTAATTGCAAGGTTGCTTTTTGTAGCAGAGAAGCTAACTGCAATGCTGTCGCAGAGGAAAGCGATTGCACTGAAAGTAGAGCCGCGGTTGTGAAGTTAATGTTATCAGCTAAAGTAGCAGAGATCAGAGAGTTAACTGTCAGCAAAGCTGCTTCACTAAGCTGTACATTTGATAATTGACTACTTGCTGCTGCACTAGCAACTGCTAAGATGCTAGCTTGTAGCAATGCTGTGTTGCTTAAAGTGCTAGTTGAAGCGGCATTAGCAATAGCTAGTGTTGCTTTCTGGACAAGGGCTGCTTGCTCTACAGCAGATGATGCACTTAGGGAGTCTACTAAGAGCTGAATACCTGCTTGAAGGCTTATGTTGGTGATAGCAGATAGCCCAGTTAGATGTTGGACTATCAAACTAGCTTTTTCAACTAGCGTGGTTGTTGAAAGTGAACTAGCAGCAATGCAATTGGCTATGGTTAAGGTAATAGCTCCGGAGCTTGGGAATGAGTAGGCCGGACGCGATACCGGCATGAGCAGGGCGTATGGAAGTAATGCTAACGTGTATATAGTTTCAGCTGGCAATGTACTAGTGGTGAATATCTGAAAAGAACCCCATTCAGCTTGTAGCTTTCCACTACCCCAACCATAAGCTCCGATAGCCAATGGCGAAGTACCATTTTGTGTTTTAAGCGTGTAATTTGTACTATTACTTACCTTTTTTACCCCGTTTACCCATATTTCAAACAATCCTGTTGTAGATTGCATTACTACATCATTCCATACACCAGCCCGTATACCGATGTCACTGTCGTTGACGGGTCTACTATTATTTAGATTTATCTGGAAGTTATTATCTGTTCCTGTGTACAAAATATTGTTAGCAGTATCACAACCAAAAAAGCATTTCCAGGCTCCGAATGTTGGCTTGGCTAGAAATCTCACAGCCCAGGTATTTAGTGTCTGCCCATCGTTTTGCATCACCAGATAATTTGTCGAGCCGTCTGTTAATGCCGAATAGCAACCATTCCACAACGCAGCCCCACCAAATATTAAATCAGCACCTAATTTAGTTAAATTTGACGGATTTCCTGCACCTTCCCAGAAAGGAACATTCTTGTAAAGACTATTATCGGGAATCCCCATCCGCTCGGCATTGACACGCACAGCATATCGGACAGCACTAATCGGCCCCCACTGACGAGGCTTGCGCTGGCCGTAGTTTAAAGATTTACTGGTTTGAATTAACATTTGGCCTCCTGATTATTGACCTTCAAAATAAGCAGGAGACGCATACAGAGCGGCAGTCAGGGTCGAGCTAGGAGCACGGAGATAGAACTTAGCATAAGGTGCGATTAGCATTACCGGGCCTATGATATGGTAGCCAGTTGCACTTGCAGCTACAGCAGCAGTAGCACAGTATTCGGAAACAGTATAGTTGGTTCCATCTAGCGACCATTGAACATAAGCATTCAGCGCGGTGGCAGCACTAGGAGCAGCAGTAACGTTAGCTACAAGTACGACCTCAGCGCAGCCGATGGCGTTTTCTGTACCACCGTCAGTAGTGCGGTCAACAACGGTAGGAGAACCACTGTCCGCAGTAAGGCTGATCGAGGTAGCTGCGAAGACGTTAATTGTGGTCAAGTTTTCAAGATATGCTTTACTGGGCATTTGCTACCTCCCAGGCGTGGATGCCTTCGGTGATTTCATTGATAGTGAGCTGTCTGTCAAATAGTTCTTCGCTAATAGTTTTAAGACGTTTGCCAAGGTCAAGAATGCTGATTACAGTTGTCATGCTAATTACTTGAGGCACGGTAGCTAAGTAACCAAGCAATTGAGCGAATGTTGGATGGTTGATGTCTGGGTTCTCAAGGCCTTCCAGCATCCAGTTAATGCCGGCACCATCAGTGGAGTTTAGGTAGTTGGCAAGAGCAGCGGCTTCGCTGACTGGGAACATTGCTTTAACTTCTGGAATAGGCACCGCTACCGGCCTATCAAGAAAAACAAACTGTCCGGATGTGCCAGTAGTCTGTAAAGATTCATAGACTAACTGTGGCCCTGCCCACAGTAAATTATTATCTGTTCGAAATTGGGTAAGTATTGCTATTTCATCTACTGTCATTGGAAGCTCCTAGGTAGTTAGTCTTCATCAGTAGCACAGTCTACACATTGACATTGATGGCCATGGGTTAGGCGGGATTTAAGCCATTTGCATCGGCCATCGGAGCGTTGGCTATTTGGGCATCTGCCCCAGGCGGAGGGGTTGGTAGGTAGGTCTGATTCATTAGGCAGCATAGGTAGCCTCCATGGGATGTTATGATTAACTAATCGTCTCCGGCTTTTACATGGCCATGAAAAACCAGAGGAGGCAAAGTACGTTGTTGTGGGTCATCTGGGACGTAGCTGAGCATGTGTGGGCATGGACGGCTGTGCAGCGGACAATTTTTAGGGCGCCATAGAAAATGCGGCCACTGAAGCCACTGCCATTTAGAGTGGCGTGTCATACGGATTATTAAGTAGCTGCCAGGAGCATTACGCCATCTGCGCCACGCCCAGGCCAGGCAATTACTTTTTGTGCTGGTCATCAGGCTGACTTTCTTCGAGAGGTAATTATGTCATGTGCCGCTTGTAGGGCGATTAAACGGCTAGATACACTGTTTATTTGCTCAGTTGTGCGCTCAGATAGAAGAGCTATGCTGTGCGAGAGTTCACTAACTGTAGCGGTTAGTTCTTCTACTGCGGCTGACAAAGAGGAGTTCTGGGCGTTGAAATAGTCTTTCTGGGCTGCAATAGTAGCTGTTAAGGAGTTTATAAGTTCAACCATACTGTTGTTGTGTAGTTCAGAGTTTAGTTTGCGCAACTCAGCAGTGCTTTTGCGTTCTTTGAAGTAGAGTCTGGCTATTAAGATAGCCACTACACCTAATAGCCAGATCACAAAACTAGCATGGTCTACGAAGAAGGAGTCGGTTAAGTCAGGGGACATTCCTGCCCAGGCAGCAGAAAACAGGGTTACTGATAAAGCTGTAAGGTAGGTAATCAGCCGCATTATAAGCGTTCTCCAGTTATAGTAGATGGAAGTTCAGAGGCATCATTGGTGATTTCTATTGCTTCGGTGGAGATGGCATCAGAATGCATGGTTTTTGTGTTTATATGAGCTGATAGCCACTGGCCGAAGTTAACTGTGACGGAGGATTGTGAAGATTTGTTAGCTGCCTCACTAATCCCTGCCACGCCTAGGACGTATTTGCTAGATCCTAAGTCACCAGCTAGAACTGAGGTTTTGATGTTATTGGCTGCGTTGACTACTGAGCTGGTGAGGATGTCTTTGGCTTCGTTTACTACTGTACCGAGTTGGCCTTCTGCACGGGCGCGCAGACGAGGGTCACGTAGCAAGCGGGCATAATGGCCTCCATCAGACTTGCCGGGGTTGGTCTTTACGTGGCGAGCTATGTCAACTGGCTTCATACCAGTGGCGGCTAGGTCAGATATCAGCTCGTGCCGGATAGAAAGCTGTGCTTTCTTAGGTGAGATCACATAGGCTGTTTCTCCGTTGATCTTAGCGTGGCCGGTTTCAAAGACTTCGATTTCTGCTCCTGGGTAGTAGGCTTCGAGGAGTTCTCGTTTTGATTCCATGTTGGTACTCCTTGGGTTATGCTATCTGGGACTTTATGGGTTAGCATGTTAGTTCTCCTTGGTTAGAACTAGGATAGCAGGTGGGTGGCTGGATTGCAAGAGAGAATTGAAGGGCAGGTGTTAGGTAGTGGGTAAGTGAATAAGTAAGTAAATAAATAAGTGTGGCGGTATATGGACATTTATTTAGTTTGCTCATTTAACTTGTTTACGAACAGTGATGATTAGAATTAATTTATATCATTATGTGAGCACACTTAATTCATTTAATTTAGAATTAGTTTGCAGAATTACGTGAGTTATTTAATTCATTTATTTAGATTCCACTTTTAGACCCGCGTAAGTACACTTAATTTATTTAATTTAGAATTAGTTTATCGAACCGCGTGAGTACTGTACCCCACTCCCACGCAGATTACTGTATATTATTGGAACCTTATATGTAGCAATACTGTCGGGTATAGTGGGCGAGCAAGGAAAGTAGATTAGTGAGGTTAGGTGAGGATAGATAGTGCAGTGAAGAGGTGCGGGTAGATAAGAAGAGTAGATTAGTTAGTTAATGTAGTCTATTTGGAAGAGCATGAAGAAAGGAGAAATCTACACGGGAGGGTGAAATAAATAGTTGACAGTAACGAAGTTAGATGTTAGAGTTAGTCATAGGGTAGACAGTGAGTTATCCACAGGGTGTGGATAAGTCAAAGGTCTGGTGGGGAGTTATCCACAAGCAGAAAAACAGCGAAGATAAGAAAAAGTAATTGACAGTGAGTAAGTAACGTGTTAGAGTTAGTCATAAGATACCAACAGGCCATTGGTGGCCCACAAACACAAAGGAGATAGATCATGAGCGAGAAGATTATTGGTAGTAAGATTGTTTATGTTAAGACTGTCCAGGTTGTCCCGGTTACGGTAGAAGGGAACAAAATGGAGAAGAGTGCGAAGCTTGACTTCACGTTGGTGTGTCCGGCTACGATTGAGGAGCTGACGGCCAGCTTGAATAGGGCCAGTGATGAGGCGAAGGCGTATTTTTTCTCCATGCTGGAAAGCAACATGCAGACGAGGGCAAGCTATAAGGCTGCTAGGTATTTGGTGGCAGATGAGCCGCTGGACGTGCCGGGAGAGATCGGCCTTGATTGGGCTTTTGGGGTGATTGAGACTGGTAGGTTTAGCTATCGTAAAGCAGCCGAGCAAGCCAGGAAGGAAGCTTTGGAGCTTCCTGGACTGTTGGCCAGTGGCAAGATGGATCTGCCGACGTTCTTGGCAAGACATGCCGAGCTGACCAGCAAAGCAGCAGAGATGGACGCCAAGGCGGATGAGCAAGCGGCGGAAAGAAAGCCCCGGACAAAAAAGGTCAAGGTAGATGA
>AMWB02027560.1_pt1 | contig 36876 bp, 39 predicted proteins | sample 200311 | NCBI WGS metagenome assembly AMWB02 (sample SAMN02737377, study PRJNA173069) | bioreactor metagenome | biome: anode biofilm in microbial fuel cells | place: USA: California | collected 2010-12-16
AGAGGAAACATGGCGAAGCAGAAATTTGACAGGAGCAAACCACATCTGAACATCGGTACGATGGGACACATCGACCATGGCAAGACGACATTGACCGCGGCGATCACCAAGTACTGCAAGTTCTTTGGGCGAGCGGATTTTAGAGCGTATGATCAGATCGACAACGCGCCGGAAGAGAAAGCGCGCGGGATCACGATCAACATTGCGCACGTGGAATACGAGACGGAGAACCGGCACTACGCGCACGTGGACATGCCGGGGCACCGCGACTACATTAAGAACATGATCACCGGAGCGGCGCAGGTGGATGGTGCGATCCTGGTGGTGGCGGCGCCGGATGGCCCAATGCCGCAGACCAAGGAACACGTGCTGTTGGCGCGCCAGGTGGAAGTGCCGAGCATTGTGGTGTATTTGAACAAGATCGACCAGATGAATGACCCCGAGTTGTTGGAACTGGTTGAGATGGAACTGCGCGAGATGCTGAACGGATATGGCTTCCCGGGCGACACGACCCCGATCGTACGGGGCAGTGCCAAGGAAGCGTTGGACAGCACCAGCACGGACCCGGAAGCGCCTGAATACGCGAGTATCAAGGAACTGCTGCGGGTGGTGGATGAATACATCCCCGAGCCTCCGCGTGCGACCGACAAACCGTTCATGATGCCGGTGGAAGACGTGTTCTCGATCAAGGGACGCGGCACGGTAGTGACGGGGCGTGTGGATCGCGGCAAGATCAAAGTGGGCGAGCCGGTGGAGATCGTGGGTTTGCGCGAGAAGAGCATGAACTCGGTCTGCACGGGAGTGGAAATGTTCCACAAGTTGTTGGACGAGGGACAGGCTGGAGACAACCTGGGCCTGCTGTTGAGAGGCATTGAGCGGACTGACGTAGAGCGCGGCATGGTCGTGGCCAAGCCGGGCAGCATCACCCCGCACACCAAGTTCATGGCGCAGGTATATATTCTGAAGCGTGAAGAAGGTGGACGCCACAAGCCGTTCTTCAGTGGATATCGGCCGCAGTTCTACATCCGCACGATGGATGTGACGGGAGCGGTAAAGCTGCCGGAAGGTGTTGAGATGGTTATGCCTGGTGATGATATTGCCATGGAATGTGACCTGATCATCCCGGTTGCGTTGGAGCAGGGAAGCAAGTTCGCCATTCGAGAAGGTGGTCTGACGGTTGGCGCCGGTGTGATCACTAAGATTATTGCATAGTGCAAAAGGAGCGTCAGCCGGAACACTGGCTGCAAAGATAAGCCATGGCTTCAAAAAAGAAAGATGTCCGACCTGTCATCACATTCGCCTGTGACGAATGCAAGGAACGTAATTACACATCCGAGAAGAACCGCCGCAACGATCCGACCCGGATGGAATTGAAAAAGTACTGCCCGCGGTGTAAAAAACACACCAATCACCGCGAGACAAAGTAGGTTGTAACCAGGCAGGGTGTGATGAACACCCTGCCGGTATACAGGCCAGTAGCTCAATTTGGCAGAGTGCCTGTCTCCAAAACAGGAGGTTGCGGGTTCGATTCCTGCCTGGCCTGCCAAGCAATTTGAGAACGATCGCCGTCTGACTGGCGGCGTTTCAACCTAAAGACGAGGAGTTGCCCATGGCGGAAAAGAGCCTTAAGCCAAAAAAAGAGAATCGCATCAAACGCTGGTGGCGTGAAACCGTCGGCGAACTGCGCAAAGTTACCTGGCCGACTCCACGTGAAGCCATGCGGCTGACCAAAATTGTGATCCTGGTCATGCTTATCATGGGTGCTTTGCTTGGCGGGCTTGACTTTCTCTTTACCAAGTTAATCGGATTTGTGTTGGGTTAATCAACCCGGCACTTTAAGGTTTGGTGTTTATGGACGAGCTGGACGATTTCAAACAGGATGAGTTGGAAGAAACACTGCCTGAAGAGGGTGCCTCTTCAAGCCAGTCAGACGCAGCTCCTGCCGAGAGCTTTGAAGACGTCCCGACTTCCGGGGAAACATCCTCAGAAGAGGAAGCCCCTGCCAGTCTCCCGGCCGACGGTGGCACAGAGCGTGCCTGGTACGTGGTTCATTGCTATTCGGGGTATGAGAACAAGGTTCGCTACAACCTGGAGCAGCGCATCGAGACAATGGGGATGAAGGACAGGATCTTCGATGTTGTCATTCCGACCCAGGAAGAGATCGAAGTGCGTGATGGCAAACGCCGCACCGTTGAGCGCCATGTCTTTCCGGGTTACGTACTGGTCAATATGATCCTGAGCGAGGAATCGTGGTACGTGGTGCGCAACACACCCGGTGTGACCGGTTTTGTGGGTATGGGTAACGATCCTACGCCATTGCGCCCGGAGGAAGTACAGCAGATCCTGCGCCGTATGGAAGCGGAAGCACCACTGGTCAAGGTAACCTTCAAGATCGGCGAACGCGTACGCATCGTGGATGGACCATTCAATGATTTTCGTGGCATGGTCTCGGAAATCGATATGGAAAAGACCAAGGTTCGCGTAATGGTGAACTTCTTTGGTCGTGAAACCCCTGTGGAGTTAGACTTCCTGCAGGTAGAAAAGGCATAACCAGGCCAGAGGCCTGTTTGTGGGAGGGTGCTCCCCAATATCACCCGTTATAACCACCAAGGAGAAAAAAAGTGGCAAAGAAATTTAAAGCAATCGTACGTCTGCAGATCAAGGCTGGAAAAGCCAATCCTGCGCCCCCAATTGGTCCTGCCCTCGCCGGGCACGGTATCAATATTATGGCTTTCTGCAAGGAATACAATGCCCGCACCCAGAACCGCGTGGGCGAGATCGTTCCGGCAGAGATCACCGTCTATACCGACGGCTCATTCACATTCATCCTGAAATCTCCCCCTGCCTCCGAATTATTGAAGAGAGCAGCCGGCGTAGAGAGCGGATCCAAAGTGCCCAACCGCGAAAAGGTTGGCAAGGTTACCCGTTCACAGGTCCGCGAGATCGCTGAGATCAAGATGAAAGACATGAACGCACTGGATATCGAAGGCGCGATGCGCCAAATCGAAGGCACTGCCCGCAACATGGGTATTACCATCGTAGAGAACTAGTTTGTGGGAGGGCGCTAACGCGTCCGCTTGCACCACGAAGGAGAAAAAATGGCGAAACACGGAAAGAAATATCTGGAAGCGCTCGGCAAGGTAGACAAGGATACCTCATACGAGCCGCTTGCCGCGGTAACGCTGGCCAAAGAGACTGCTGTTACCAAGTTTGATTCAACCATTGAAGTTCACATGCGCATGGGGCTTGATCCCCGCCAGGCTGACCAGCAGGTGCGCGATGTTTGCGTGCTGCCGCATGGCCTTGGAAAAACCGTACGCGTCCTTGTGTTTGCACAGGGCGAAGGCGCGACCAAAGCCACTGAAGGTGGAGCTGATTTTGTGGCTGACAGCGATGAAATGATCAACAAGATCGCCGCCGGTTGGACAGATTTTGATGTGGCGATTGCCACTCCGGACATGATGGGCAAGGTTGGCCGCCTGGGACGTGTTCTGGGTCCTCGGTCATTGATGCCGAATCCCAAAGCCGGTACGGTATGCCAGGTGGATGATCTACCCCGCGTGATCAACGAAGCCAAAGCCGGGCGTGTTGAATTCAGGCTTGATAAAACCGCCAATATTCACGTCCCGATCGGTAAGGCATCCTTTGAACCGGTTCAGCTATTCGAGAACTTTACTTCCCTGATGGAAGCGGTCAAGAAAGCCAAGCCATCCGGCGCGAAGGGTACTTATGTAAAAAGAATCACTGTGGCATCTACAATGGGTCCTGGCATCAAAATTGATCCATTGCAGGCTTTGAATATTCCACAGGACAAATAGTGGTATAATTCAACCCGTTGGATGGATCATCCAGCGATCACCAAAGAAAGCCGGTGTCCGAAAGGGCTTAATATCCTGCCGAGGTGAAGACAAGATTCAGCGTTTGACTCCCCACTTGGGGAATAAGAATCAGTCTTTGTGCGGCAAAACCGGACAAAGACTGATTATTTTATCTTGACAAGGAAGGAGGTAGATTTCATTGGCCTTTACAAAGAAACAAAAGGGCGATATGACAGCCCACTATGAAAAGTGGTTATCAGACAGCCAGGCGGTTTATGTGCTGGATTATACAAAGATGACCATGAAAGAAGTGGATGCCTTCCGCGCGAAAGCACGTGAGAATGGCAGCGAGATACATCTGGTGAAAAACACACTTTTCACTAATGCGCTCAAATCACAGGGATACCCTGTTCCGGATATCTTTGAAGGAACTTCCCTGGTCGGATTCGCGTACAATGACCCCCCAGCTCTGGCGAAGACTTTCACTGATTTTATCAAAGGAAGCGAAACACGCCGGATCAAAGGCGGTTTCCTGGGCAAAGAAGTGATCACAGATGCTCAAGTGAAAGCTCTGGCTGCCCTGCCGTCACTGCCTGTAATGCGCGCCACGCTTTTAGGTGTACTCCAGGCTCCCGCGTCCATGCTCGTGCGCACCCTGGCCGAACCTGCTCGCTCCCTGGCCGCAGTGCTCAAGGCATATTCTGAAAAGGAACCGCTGGCTGCCTGATCAGATATTGATTCAACCGGATCAGATCCGGTACAAACAGGAAAAATATAAACTTAGAAGGAGTTTTTGAAATGGCTGATTTAGAAAAAATTGTTGAACAGTTGAGTGGTTTATCTGTTCTCGAAGCTGCAGAGCTTGTGAAATTGTTGGAAGAGAAGTGGGGCGTTTCCGCCGCCGCTCCTGTCGCTGTTGCTGCTGGTCCCGCTGCCGCTGCTGCGGCTGAGCCCGTGGAAGAGAAGACCGAGTTTGATGTTGTTCTCAAGGATCCCGGTCCCAAGAAGATCGAAGTTATCAAGGTCATCCGCACCCTCACCAACCTGGGTCTCGTAGAAGCCAAGACCATGGCCGAAACCGCTGGCGCCAAAGTCCTCAGCGCTGTTGGCAAGGAAGCTGCCAACGATGCCAAGAAGAAGCTTGAAGAAGCTGGTGGCGTTGTAGAACTGGCCTAGTTCCTGTTTAAGGAATTTAAAAACCAGGGAATGCGGAAGCTGACCCTGGTTTTTGGTTTAAATCTGATAAACCGGTGGTTCTATTCTGCCCTTTTAGCTATGCAGCGACCGACTTGATCTGGCGGATGACCATGACCACTTTGCCCATGATGCGCAGGCTCTTTGGGTTCTGGACGTAGATCGGTCCCATGTTCGGGTTGGCCGGTTGCAGGCGGATGCGGTTGGCTTCCTTGTAAAAGTATTTTAAGGTAGTTTCATCCTTATCATCCAGCCAGACCGCTACCATCTCACCGTTGTTGGCAGAATCGGCCTTCTTCATCACAACGATGTCGCCATCATTGACCATGGCGTCGATCATAGAATCACCGCTGACTTCCAATGCAAAGAGGTCGTTGATGTCCTTCGAGGGAAGCAGGCTGCGGGCGATGTCTACACTCGATTCGGCATCATAGTAGTTGAGGTCAGATGCCGGAACGGGGATGGGGGCACTGGCAACAATACGGCCGGCGATCGGGATGGTGACCATATTGGCGAGCACTGCTCCGGCATTCCTGAGCGCATCTGTGACCGTGCCGGTAACAGAGAAGCCAGATTGTAATGGTTGGATGACACGTATGCTGCGCGATATGTGGTTTTCACGTTCGATGTAGCCCATCTCCTGCAGCTGGTTGAGGTAATAATCCACCAGGGAGGTGGACTTCACATTGATGCTGTCCCCGATTTGCCTGATGGACGGGGGATAGCCGTTGGCGGTCTGGAATTTTGTCAGGAACTCCATGATCTTGCGGTGTCTCTCGCTGAGACCGGATTGTCTGCGTGCCATGTTAACCTCCTAACCGGTATATCGGTCATTTGTACTACAATAATACACGAACATTTGTTCAATGTCAAGAAGTAATTTCCGGAATAATCTGTTCAGTAATAAGGTGGCGTGGTATACTCTGATCGAAATACTCCCCTGGAGTATACACATCGGAGGTTGGAACAATGCCATTGTATGAGTATGTTTGCCCGGATTGCGGGCGGGAATTTGATAAGATGATGCGCTTCGACCAGGCGGATGAGAGACCTGCCTGCCCGACCTGTGCTGGAAAGAATACCCGAAAGAAGCTTTCCCTCTTCTCCGCAAAAGGATCAGCCGCCACTACTGCTCCATCCGGAGGCTGTGGACCGGGACGGGGCGGATTTACCTGAGGGGGATAACCTTCCCTGCGTGGCAGGAATAGAGAAAAAATGCAAACAGAAGCACAAAAACGTTCCATTCAGAACCGCCTCAACCGCCTGGAAGGGCAGTTGAGAGGGATCAACCGCATGATCGGTGAGAACAAAGATTGCAGCGATGTGCTGCAGCAATTGACCGCGGCGCGCTCCGCGTTGCAGAGCACAATAGAAGCCTACCTGGCTGTTACGGTCAACCAGTGCCTGTTGTCAGATGATGTGGATGCCGAAACACGCCGGAAACTGGCAGCGGAAATGCTGTCGGTCATTCACAAAGCGTAAACCTGTTTTAGGAGAGATAAATGAGTTCAGCGACAGTTAAATGGATCGGCGGCAAGCAGTTCATCGGTATGGATTCCACAAAGCACTCAGTTGTGTTATCTACCCCGGATGAGGGGGTGGGAATGAAACCCTCCGAATTGCTGTTGGTAGCGCTGGCAGCCTGCACTGCGGTGGACGTGGTGGAGATTCTGAACAAGAAACGGCTCGGGCTTGAAAAGCTTGAGATCAACGTAGAAGGCGAACAGGAGCAGGAACCCCCGTGGACCTTCCGCAAGATCCATCTTATCTACCGGCTTAAAGGGGAAAAGTTGAATGAGAAAGATGTTGCTCAGGCGATCGAACTTTCCGAGGAGAAGTATTGCTCAGTAGCGGCCACCCTGCGCGGTAAGGCGGAGATCACCACTTCGTTCGAGATCGTAGCGTAAACCTTCTCTTTCATTCAACCGGTCAGCATAAAGCTGGCCGGTTGTGTTTTAACCCCGAAAAGTCGTATCATAAGAGAGAGTCAACAAATTTATATGGGCATCATTCCCAAGGAGGCAGGAGATGATTCATCCATTGGTTACTCAACTGTTTTTCACCCGCAGCGAGTGGCTGCGCGGCCTGGAAGGGGTGTCCGCGGCTGAAGCAGTGAAGCACCTGGGTCCAATGAATTGCATCAGCTGGCTGGTGGGGCACATGGCCTGGCATGAACAGAGGTACTGGCTCGATCTTGCCCAACGCAAGGTACTGTTTTCCGATCTGAATACCAGGTTCGCTTATGGTTCGCCGAAGAGCTCGCCTTCACTGGTCGAGGTGCTGCATATGTGGCTGGAGGTAACAGGACAATCTCAGCCCTTCCTCGAAAGATTGACCAGCGCCGACCTGCAGGAAGAATTGCTGCGCCGCGGTAAAATCGTCGGGCAGTCCCTCGGCTCAGCCATGCAGCGCGTCATCTATCATTACTGGTACCACACCGGTGAAGTACAGGCCATCCGCCAGCTACTGGGGCATCACAACCTGCCGGAATACGTGGGAGATGTAGAGGAAAAAGCGCCTTACCGCAGCGAGTACCTGTACAAATCATAAACTGCGGACGGAGGGTGGGGGTGAAATGTTGGTCTTTTCTGTTGCCGGATGATTCGTTAGAGTGCACGCTGCCAGTAGCCCACATCGAGCCACTGGTTGAATTTGTATCCAACCTCGCTGAAATGTGCGACTTTCCTGAATCCAAGTTTTTCATGCAGCGCAACGCTGGCCTGGTTGGGCAGCGTGATCACCGCGATGGCCTGGTGCATTCCATGGACGCGTACCTGTTCAAGCAGGGTGCTGTACAGGGACCTAGCGATGCCGCGACCGGTGTACGTAGGGCCAAGGTAAATGGTGGTTTCTACTGTAAAGCGGTAGGCTTGGCGTTCACGCCAGCGGGAAGCGTAGGCATAACCAGCCACTTTGTCCTCCACCTCTATACATAACCAGGGCAAACCCTGGTCCTGCACCTGCCGGATACGTCGCTGCATCTCCTGTGCAGACACCGGTTCTTCTTCAAATGAAACAGTTGTTTTGGTGATGAAGGGATTGTAGATCTCGATGATCTCAGGGATATCTGACTCACGTACGTTGCGTATCAATGATTGGTTCATGCCGGATAGTATAAAGCCTGCTCAGGTTGGCTGTCAATTAAAAAGCCCGCGTAAAACGCGGGCAATAAGCGACGACAATCGATCAGGGCTTTCGCATTGCCAGTGCAGCCCAATCCCCTGACTGGCGCTGTGTGACGAACTCCAGCCCATGTGCTTCACCCGCTGCGCTAACCCCCGCAACCTGTTCAGCCAGGATGCCCGCCAGAATGATCACGCCGCCCGGTGAGACCAGGTCTGCCATGCCGGCATCGAATAATCGGATCAGCACAGGCGCGAGAATATTGGCCAGTACCAACGGGGCAGAGCGGAGTGAGAATTCGCCCGCAGCAATTTCAGCGATGGAGCCCTTGCCAGTTTCAATGCGGTCATCCACGCCGTTTGCCTGGCTGTTCTCACGGGTGGCTTTTACAGCAGCGGCGTCGATATCCACGCTGATGGCGCGGCTAGCACCCAGTTTGAGCGCGGCAATCGAAAGGATACCCGATCCGCAGCCGATGTCGATCACCGGCTTACCCTCCTGTGCGTACTCCTCAAGCAGCTCCATGCAGAGCTGAGTCGAGGGATGTGTACCGGTGCCGAAGGCCATGCTCGGATCGATCTTGACCGCCAACCGGCTCATGTCTTCCTGTTTGATCCAGGCGGGCAGCACGAGTAACTTCTTTCCGATGGGGATGGGATGGTAATGATCCTTCCACGCGGCCATCCAGTTCTCGTCCGCAATCTCGGTATACTGCGCCTGTGGCAGTTCACGGATGGTGTGGAGATGCCATAGGGCTTCCTCCAGTTTGCGGCGGTTCTCTTCAATTTGGGCATCGATCACCAGGTAGCCGTACACTTTCACCGGTCCATATGGCGTGCCTTCGTCCTCGGCGTCGTTGTATTTCACATTGCTTTCCACGACCACACCACCGCTGGTAAAACGAGCCAGCACTTCGGAGACCGCCTCGGCGAGTTCGCCGTCAACGGTTAATGTTACCTGTAACCACCTGGCTTCAGCCACCAAACACCTCTTTCAGAGTTTCAAAGAATCCTTTTTCCTGCGGGCGGACTTCAGTTCCCATGGAAGCGGCCAGGGCTTCAAAATGGGCACGTTGTTCATCCGTTAGACGGGAAGGTATTTCCACGTTGACGATCACCTGCTGGTCGCCGCGTTGATTGGTGCGCAGGATGGGGCTGCCTTTTCCACGCAGTGTGAATATCTTGCCCGGCTGGGTGCCGGTGGGGATGTTGAGTTTGGTCGGCCCATCCACGGTGGGAACTTCGATTTCCGCGCCTAAAGTGGCTTGCGCTACGTTGATATTCAGATCAAGCAGGATGTCATTGCCGCGCCTGCGGAAAAATTTGTGATCCTTCACCTTGATCTCAATGTACAGGTTACCGGTGGGTCCGCCATTGATGCCGGGCTGACCTTCACCAGCCAGGCGGATCTGGGTTCCGGTGTCCACGCCAGCGGGAATGGAGACCTTTTTAATCCGCGTCTTGCGCTCCAACCCTCTACCGCGGCAGTTGTGACAGGGTGTGTTGATGATCTCGCCGCGTCCTGAACAGACCGGGCAGGTGGTAACCTGCACCATCGAGCCGAGGAAGGTCTGGCGTACCTGGCGTACCTCACCGCGTCCGCCGCAGTTGGTGCATTTGGCGGGATTGGTACCAGGTTCAGAGCCGCTGCCTTTACAGGTCTCGCAAACCTCGTCACGCGTGATCTCAATGTCTTTTTCAACACCGAAAATGGCTTCCTCGAAGTTGAGCGAGGCGGTGTAAGCCAGGTCCTGCCCGCGCCGTGGAGCGTTCTGGCGCTGGCGGGATGCACCGGTGGCAAAGCCAAAGAACTCTCCGAAGATATCCGCGAAGTCCATATTGGACCAGTCCGGTACTCCGCCGGCGTTGTTGACCCCTGCAAAACCGAATTGGTCGTACGCGCGGCGTTTTTCAGTGTCTGAAAGCACGGCGTAGGCTTCGTTGATCTCTTTGAATTTTTCTTCGGAGTCGGCTTCCTTGTTCATGTCCGGGTGATACTTGCGCGCCAGGGAGCGGAAGGCTGATTTTAATTCTTCCGCCGAGGCATTACGATTCACACCCAGGACTTCATAATAATCGCGTTTGGCCATGCATGTATTCCTTTTGATCCAGGTAAATGTTTCAGGGGGCGCTGGATGATCAAGTCCAAACGCCCCGGCTGATTATACCTGAACTGAACTTATTGGATCAGATCGATTTATATTCACCATCCACTACATCACCTGAATCCCCATCGGGGGGATTATCGCCCGTACCTGTCCCGGGTTGCCCGGGGTCAGTTGTACCGGGGTCACCTTGCGGGGTGGCATCGGGCTGCTGTTGGTACATGCTCGCGCCCACCTTCTGGATGGATTGGCTGAGTGACTCTGTCGCCTTGCGGATGCGTTCAGCGTCATCTTCGTTCATCACATTACGCAGGCTGCTCGCACCATCTTCCACTTCCTTTTTAATGTCAGCGGGGATTTTATCCGCGTTCTCGCGCAGCAATTTCTCGGAAGCGTAAATGGTGTTGTCAGCGTTATTGCGTACTTCCACCAATTCCTTGCGTTTGCGGTCAGCCTCAGCGTTGGCTTCAGCATCGCGTTTCATTTTCTCGATCTCAGATTCGGACAGGCCGCTTGAAGCGGTGATGGTGATGTGCTGGGAGCGATTGGAAGCCTTATCCAGGGCAGTCACGTTGAGGATGCCATTGGCATCGATATCGAATGTCACTTCGATCTGCGGAATGCCGCGCGGAGCGGGGGGGATGCCGTCCAGGTTGAACTTACCCAGCGACTTATTGTCGGCAGCCATCGGGCGTTCGCCCTGCAGCACGTGGATCTCGACCTGGGTCTGCCCATCGGAGGCAGTGGAGAAGACCTGGCTTTTACGCGTGGGGATGGTGGTGTTGCGTTCGATGAGCGGTGTGGAGATGCTGCCCAGGGTTTCAACGGAAAGGGTGAGCGGGGTGACGTCGAGCAGGAGGATATCTTTTACGTCTCCACCTAGAACACCAGCCTGGATGGCAGCGCCGATGGCGACGACCTCGTCAGGGTTGACACCCTTGTGCGGATCTCTACCAAATTCCTTTTTGACCGCTTCCTGCACTGCGGGCATGCGGATCATACCGCCGACAAGCACGACTTCGTTGATCTCTGAAGCTTTCAAACCGGCGTCAGAGAGCGCGCGGCGAATGGGATCCAGTGTTTTCTGGATCAGATCGCCGGTGAGCTGCTCGAGCTTGGCGCGGGTGAGGGTGAGTACCAGGTGTTTGGGACCGGTGGCATCTGCTGTCAGGTAAGGCAGGTTGATCTCGGTCTGCTGCACCGTGGAAAGCTCAATTTTGGCTTTTTCAGCAGCTTCTTTCAAACGCTGCAGCGCCTGGCGGTCGTGGCGTAGATCGATGCTGTTGGTCTTTTTGAACTCCTCGATCAGGTAATCCATCAGGCGCAGATCAAAGTCATCGCCGCCCAGGAAGGTGTCACCATTGGTGGAACGCACCTGGAACACGCCTTCGCCAACATCCAGCACAGAAATATCGAATGTTCCGCCGCCGAGATCGTATACCGCGATGATCTCGTTCTTTTTCTTATCCAGCCCGTAGGCTAGGGAGGAAGCGGTCGGTTCGTTAATGATACGCAGCACCTCAAGCCCGGCGATACGTCCGGCGTCTTTGGTGGCATTCCGTTGTGAGTCGTTGAAGTACGCCGGCACGGTGATCACTGCCTGGTTGACGGTCTCGCCTAGGTAGGCTTCAGCATCTGCCTTGAGCTTGCTGAGAATCATGGCGCTGATCTCGGCGGGGCTGTATTCTTTACCGTCGAGGGTGACGCGGACATCACCATTCCCCGCCGCGGAGATCTTGAACGGCACGCGGCTGATGGTTCGCTGCACTTCAGGGTCGTTGAATTTGCGCCCCATCAGGCGTTTGATCGAAAAGATCGTGTTTTCAGGGTTGACGATAGCCTGGTTGCGCGCCGCGCGCCCCACAATGCGTTCGTGGTTCTTGTTGACAGCCACGACTGAGGGTACAAGTCGTTCGCCTTCCGCGGATGGGATGACGACGGGTTCTCCGCCGGTCATCACCGCGACAACTGAGTTGGTAGTACCGAGATCAATTCCTATGATTTTTCCCATAATTTCCTCTTTGATTTGTAGTTTATTTTGCCACGCGCACCAATGCCGGACGCAATGTGCGGTCGCCTAGTGTGTAGCCCTGGCGAAATACTTCGATCACTTCGCCGCTCTCAAATTCCGCGTTCTCCTCGTGAGAGATAGCTTCATGGATATTCGGATCGAACTGTACCCTGTTCTCGTAAATCCGGTTTACTCCTTCACTTTCCAGGATCGTATAAAGTTTGCGGGTGATCAGCTCGATTCCACTCGCCCAGGCAGCGCCAGTTGGATCTGTGGGCTTGTCCTTCAAAGCCAGTTCCAGGTCATCCAGGATGACAAGGTACTTCTTAATGATCGAGCCGGTAATGTCCTGGCGGGATTGGGTGTGATCACGTTCGACGCGCTTCTTGTAATTAACAAATTCCGCGCGTTCCCGTTGCCAGCCATCCAGGTTGGCAGCTGCAGTCTGCTCAGCCTCTGCGAGGCGGGCGGTCAATTCTTCCAACTCTTTCCGGGTTGCTTCTTCCGGGCTGACGGAAGTTTCTACTTTTTCTTTCTGGGGATTATGACGGGTTTTACCGTGAGATTTGGTGGATTCTTCCATGACTTTTCCTTTGCAGCATTTTATTTATTCAACAATCGTGTCATTCACCAGATCAGAAAGCATACCTGAGAGGAACCTTACGATTGAAATGGTCCTTCCATACGGCATACGAATAGGTCCCAGTACACCAAGGGTACCAGTGGCCAAACCGGGTGTACCGTAGCGTGCCAACACGATCGAAACCTGGGAGAGGGCATCGTAGATCCCTTCACCGCCGATGAGCACCTGCACACCGCCCATTGAATGGCCTTGCAGCACGGTCTTGGAGAGGATCTCGTTCAGGAGGGGTTTTTCCTCCAGCACACGCAGCGCACGGCGGGCTTCTCCGGAGGTGGAAAATTCGGGTTCCGCCAATACATTGGTTAGACCATCCAGCACCACATCTCCGGAGATCATCGAATCTGCCTGCTCCATCTCACTAAGGATGGCCTGGTAAAAATCCTGCTCAAGGGGGTTGAGTGGAGAAAGATCGGATGTAATTTCCTCAAAATTGTGTCCGGTAAAAAGGGTGTTAAACCGGTCGGCTACGTTTGAGAGCTGTTCCTGGGAAATCGGTTCAGCAAGGGTGATAAAACGCTGCAGGATCTCGCCGCCCATCAAGACAAGTACCATCAACACCTGGCGCCCACGTGCCGCGATGAGCTCGAGGTGTTTGAAGCGTGATTCCTCAGGGTGCGGGGCGGTGACCAGTGAGGCGGCGCGGGATTGATGCGCGAGCACCGATGCGGCCAGCCGCGTCCAACCTTCCACATCCTGGCGCATCTGGTAGAACTGATGCGAGATGGTACGGCGGGTGGAGTCCGGTAATTCTGTCTCCTGCACGATGTTGCTGACGTACAAGCGGTAACCATCCTCGGTGGGCACACGCCCGGCGGAAAGATGGGGCTGGCGCAGGTAACCCAGATCGGTCAAAGCGGACATTTCATTGCGAACGGTCGCCGAGCTCATCTCCAGGTTGTATTCATCGACAACGTGTTTGGATCCGACCGGCGTGGCCGAGCGGACGTATTCATGGATCACCAGGGAGAGTAGGAAGCGTTGGCGTTCGGTAAGCTCTGTCATTTTCTTCAAATTTAGCACTCAAGGCGTTCGAGTGCTAATCATTCGGCAATAATCATAACATGCCGGAAAATTCAAGTCAAGGAAGCACGGAGGGTTCTAATAAAACTTTAACAAGCCGACAATTGCCCCGGGTAACGATGCGGTTTGAAAAACCCCAACGCACTCAAGCGGGTCATGCTGCAATATAATGTAATGGAAAAATCAAATGAAAAAATGTCACCTGTTCTCATTTCTTCGACGGATCCCCCAATGGATTACGGGGTTGATCGCCAGTACACTGATCATCAGCCTGGTCACTTTTGTATTAAAAAAGGTGGAATCCGGTCTGCAGATCCAGTTGATTGCGCTGCTTTACCTGCTGCCGGTTCTTGGCTGTACTGTTGTGTGGGGGCTCACTTCAGGGATCGTTGCCGGCTTTCTTTCCTTCCTGGCTTTTAATTATTTCTTCATTCAGCCTACCCTCACGCTCAGTGTACATCGCTCACAGGATCTGATCACGTTGACAGTCTTCCTCATCGTTTCAATCGTGGTGAGCCAGCTGGTCGGGCAAGCGCGGCAAGCAGAACGCCTGGCAAAAAAACGCGAATGGGAGGCACTGCGGCTTTATGAATTGAATTCAACACTGGCTGGGTTGAAGGACGTTCCATCCATCGCTCAGTCGGTGGCGCAAAAGCTGTTGGACACTTTCCACTTCCAGCAGGTCGAGATATCCGTGAGCGGTGAACCTGAGCAATACCACCAGCCTGTTAAGAGTAATTTGAAGGAACCGTGCGACCTGTCTTTATCCATGTTCACCGCCAGGCATACCGAGGGCGAAATACGGTTGTGGTTTGATCAGAATGACCTTTCGCTGGAGGAATCGCGTTTGCTGGCGGCGTTCAGCAACCAGGCTGCCCTAGCGATCGAACGCGCACACCTGTTTAAAAGCGAACAGCAGGCGCGTATCCTCGAGGAAAGTGACCGTGTTAAGACATCGTTGTTGAATTCCGTCTCGCATGAATTACGCACCCCACTGGCAGTGATCAAAGCTTCATCATCCAGCCTGCGCAGCGGTGCTGTCGATTGGGATTCCCCAGCCCGGCAGGAACTCGTTGCCACGATCGACGAGGAAGCGGATGCGCTTAACCTGCTGGTTGGCAACCTGTTGGACATGTCGCGCATCGAAGCGGGAGCGCTGCAGCCAATGAAACGCTGGAACTCGATCCTCGAGATCATCAAGGGGGTCGAGCGGAAAATGTGCGATCAACTTGGAGGGCACGCTGTGCTTTACACCATTCCAAGCGATTTTCCGCTCGTTCCCACCGACTACGTACTTCTCGGACAGGTTTTTGTCAACCTGTTCAGCAACAGCATCAAGTATGCTCAACCCGGTACACCGATTAGCATCTCGGCTGAAGTGGCCAGCGAAAAAGCGGTGGTCAAATTGGTCAACCAGAGTCCGCATGTGCCGGAGGAGCACCTGGAGCACATATTTGACAAATTCATCCGTATCACTGAGGCGGACAAGGTAACCGGTACCGGGTTGGGATTGTCGATCTGTAAAGGGATCATCGAAGCGCATGACGGCAATATCCGCGCGGAGAATGTACCGGATGGTTTTGCTTTCATCATCTCTCTTCCCCTCACTTTGGAGGGTGAGCTGCCCAAGATTCCCGAGGAATTAGCCGATGGATAAAGACCCTTTGATCCTGTTGATCGATGACGAGCCGCAGATCCTGCGCGCCTTAAAAACCATCCTGGGGGCAGCCCGCTTCAGAGTGCTGTCTGCCATGACCGGGGAAGAGGGACTGGCCTTGGCGGCAACCCAATCCCCGGACGTGATCATTCTGGATCTGTCCCTGCCGGATATTGACGGAATCCGGGTCTGCGAGCAGATCCGTGAATGGTCGACCACACCGATCATTGTCCTTTCCGTCCGGGATGGGGAGCGCGACAAGGTGGCGGCGTTGGATAAGGGGGCGGATGACTATCTGACCAAACCATTCAATATTGAAGAGTTGCTTGCACGGATCCGCGTGGCATTGCGGCATTCCGCACAATCGATCGGGAACAAGGAAACGGTGATTAAGGTCGGCACACTTGTGGTTGATCTTGCCAGGCACCTGGTCCTTCTGAATGGCGAAGAGGTCAAACTGACCGCCACCGAGTTCAAACTGTTGGCGTACCTGGCAGCCCACCCTGACCGGGTACTGACGCATCAGACAATCCTGACCCACGTATGGGGCTTTGAGGAATCCGACCATGTGGAGTACCTGCGCGTGTTCATCGGTCAGTTGCGCCGGAAGATCGAACAAGACCCGGATAATCCACGCGTTTTGATCACTGATCCAGGTGTCGGGTACCGCTTCCGTACTGCGGACTAAAAATTTTTCTTTATTATTTCTTTATATTTCTGCTATTTACTTTGTTTGTCTTTTATGACCATTTAGTAAACTCTCCACATTAGGAGAAGAATAAATGGTCGATCCCGAAACATCGCCGAATATCTTTGAAGAACCAACCACTCATACACCAAGGGCTACCTTACAGACCTGGCTGATTGGCCGACCGTTAGCCACCGCGGACGCACCGCATCAGACGATTGGCAAGCTGATAGGGTTGGCGGTTTTTGCCTCTGATGCACTTTCTTCTACAGCCTATGCCACCCAGGAGATCATGATCATCCTGGCCGCCGCGGGCAGCGCAGCTTTTCATTACGTTTTTCCAATTTCACTCGCCATTGTGATTTTAATGGGCATCGTGACATTCTCTTATGAACAAACCATCCACGCTTACCCGGGCGGGGGCGGCGCTTACATCGTTGCCCGTGACAACCTCGGAGAAATTCCCGCTTTGGTGGCGGGAGCCGCGCTATTAATGGATTACATATTAACCGTTGCGGTATCCATCTCGTCAGGGGTAGCGCAAATTGTTTCCGCCTTTCCGGTCTTAATGGATAACCGCGTGGTGATCGCTGTGGGATTGATCCTTTTTGTTATGCTAGTCAACCTGCGTGGAGTTAAAGAATCAGGGGTGCTTTTTGCCATCCCCACCTATTTCTTTGTGATCTCCATGTTCATAACGGTGATCATAGGTTTGGTGCGCTACTTTAACGGTTCTCTCGGTATGGTTGTCAATCCGCCGGAAATGTCCGCAGAGGTGATTATCGCCGCCATCTCACCGTTCCTCCTTTTGCACGCGTTTTCAAGTGGCACAGCAGCTCTGACCGGTATTGAGGCGATCTCAAATGGTATCACCGCGTTCAAAGAACCCCGAAGCAAGAACGCTGGACAAACCCTCATTTTCATGGCGTTCATCCTTGCCTCGCTTTTCCTGGGAATCTCCTTCCTGGCAAGTCGCACAGGTGTGATCCCATCAGAAATTGAAACGGTGATCTCCCAACTTACCAGGACAGTGCTTGGCGGCCAGGGGATCCCATACCTGATGGTAATCGCGAGCACCGCATTAATCCTCATTCTGGCTGCCAATACCGCTTTTGCCGATTTTCCGCGGTTAAGCGCATTACAGGCAGCGGATGGTTTCCTCCCCCGGCAGCTTACCTTCCGCGGCAGCCGGCTCGTTTATTCCGGCGGAATAGTTCTGTTGGCTGTTATTGCCTCTTTGCTGGTGATTGGTTTCAAGGCAAGCGTCACCAGCCTGATCCCGCTTTATGCCATTGGTGTCTTTCTTTCATTTACAATATCTCAAACTGGTATGGCCAGGCGTTGGTGGAAATCAGGGCATCTAAAACAGGGTGAGGAGATTGTGGAGCGCGGCTCCACACTGCGGCTTGACCGGGGATGGGTGCATAAGATGTTCATTAATGGTTTTGGGGCAATCTGCACCCTGGTAGTGATGTTTATCTTTGCGATCACCAAGTTCCGTGATGGCGCATGGATCATTATTATCTTAATCCCGTTACTGGTAATCGTTCTTCTGCAGATCCGCCGGCATTACAATCACGTGGCAACGAGTCTTTCTCTGGATAATTTGTCTACCAGGCGCAACTTCAGTCGAAATCGCGTGATCATGCCGATCAGTGGTGTGCATAACGGTACCCTTGCCGGTTTGCACTTTGCGCGTTCCATTTCAGATGACATTACAATCGTCCACGTTTCTATCGACCTGATTGAAACTGCTAAGGTAAAAGCCAAATGGGAGATCTGGGGTGATGGTTACCGTTTGGTCGTATTGGATTCCCCTTACCGGTTGTTCCTTGAGCCACTATTAGAGTATGTGGATAAAATTTCCACGATCCTTGCGCCAAACGAAATTATCACTTTGGTTGTACCTCAATTCCTTCCAAAGCATTGGTGGACAAACTTTTTACATATGCGCACGGCGGACACGCTTCGCAAAGCACTGCTGAATCGCAGAAATATCATTATCACTGAGGTACCTTATCACATCGATTGATCACTCTCCATTCTTAGCTTCATCATATTAAGGCGGCTGTGTGGCCGCCTTTATCTATGTTACTTATGGTTGACCCGCCTTTGATTAACCCTTAAAATGAATTACAGCATGAAACAAATCTACCAGGAGGACCCATGTCATTAACCCCCTTTCCATCAAGGCGCGCACCGGCCTTCGCCAGTGTACCAGATGAAAAATGGAACGATTGGCGCTGGCAGTTAAGCAACCGCCTGAATTCGGTGGAGGATTTTGAACGGGTTTTTCCGCTGACCGACAGCGAACGCAAAGCGCTGAGCGCGCCGGACCTGTTCCGTGTGGATGTCACCCCTTACTATGTTTCGTTGATCGATCCGGATGATCCGGATGATCCCATACGCAAGCAGGTCATCCCCACCGCCGGAGAGATCAATGCGTTTACCGGTATGATGGAGGATTCCCTTTCGGAGGACCGTCATTCGCCAGTGCCGGGGCTGGTGCACCGTTACCCGGATCGTGTGCTGATGCTGGTCACGACGCAATGCGCCTCCTACTGTCGTTACTGTACCCGGGCGCGCATCGTGGGCGATCCCAACCAGACCTTTTCAAGGAGTGAGTGGGACGCACAAATCGAGTACCTCAAAAAGACCCCCCAGGTGCGGGATGTGCTGCTCTCGGGCGGCGATCCGCTCACCCTGCCGCCCAAGCTGCTGGAAGAATTGCTGATCCGCCTGCGCGAGATCCCGCACATCGAGGTCATCCGGATCGGATCGCGCGTACCGGTGTTCATGCCGATGCGCGTCACCGACGAGCTGACCGACATGCTGCAGCGTTTTCACCCGTTATGGATGAATATCCATGTGAATCATCCCAACGAGATCTCACTGGAACTTGAAACCGCCGCGGATAAGCTCACGCGTGCCGGCATACCGTTGGGCAACCAGTCGGTACTGCTCGCCGGGGTGAACGATTGCGTGCACATCCAGCGTGACCTGGTGCAGAAGCTGGTACGCATCCGCGTGCGCCCGTACTACCTTTACCAGTGCGACCTGGTGGAAGGGGCGGGGCACTTCCGCACACCGGTGGGGAAAGGGATCGAGATCATCGAGGGTCTACGCGGACATACTTCTGGTTTTGCCGTTCCCACCTACGTGGTGGATGCACCCGGAGGTGGCGGGAAGATTCCGGTGATGCCGAATTACCATATCAGTTCATCCGATCACAAGATCATCCTGCGTAATTACGAAGGGTACATAACCACGTACGAGGAACCGCAGGATTACAAGGCGCACGATCCGCAAACCTGCTCGTACTGTCAGCACAAACGCGGCGAGCCGGGGCAATCCGGTGTGAGCGGGCTGCTGGATGGAGAAGAATTGAACATTAAACCGGAGAATTTTGATCTGCTGCACAACCGCGGCGGCGGTATGCACCGGCTGCGGGCAGATGATTCTAAATGGAAACCCCTTGGTATTGGTGAAAATCAGGAGAGTAGTGAATAGAGAATCGAGAAACGGTATCCGAGAACTGTAAAACGCGAACCGAAAACCGTGATTCGAGAATTGTGATTACGCAATTGTTTTTCAACTGGCGTTGTGATTAAAAGATGGAATAATGACTGGAAAACCAAAGTTATGACGCAGGAGGGCTTGGAACGGCTTGATGCATGGAAAAGAGCGAGAGAATTTGCTCTAGAAATTTATCGGGTCGTGATTCCGTTAATGCCTGCAGAAGAGAAATACAATTTGACTGCTCAATTACGTAGAGCAGCCATTAGTGTTCCGGCGAATATTGCTGAAGGTTATGGGCGATATTATTACCTATCAAATGTTCAGTTTTGCTACAACGCGAGAGGATCGCTTGAAGAGCTCATTAGTCACTTAGCCCTGGCACACGATCTTGGTTACGTGAATGACGAAATCTTTGCGGCAATAATGTCAAAAGCGAATAATCTGGTGAAATTGATTAATGGGTATATCGCATTTTTAAAGCGGGAGAAAGCCGGTGAAAAAGAGACGGTTCTCGCTAAAGAAAATCGATCAATTTACGATATAGGGGATTTGGACGCTGAAGAGCAAGGTTCTGATATTTCCGGTCTCTCGAGTCTCGATTCTCGATTTTGAGGAGGTAAATATGCACTATCGCCGTTTAGGACAATCAGGATTAAAGGTAAGTGAGATCTCGCTTGGCGCCTGGGTCACCTTTGGTAACCAGATCGATGAATCCACCGCGATTAATCTGATCAAGGAATCCTTCGACCAGGGCATCAATTTCTTCGACAACGCAGACATGTACGCCAATGGCGAAGCGGAGATCGTGATGGGTAAGGCGATCGCGACGATGCCGCGTGAAGAACTGGTGATTTCGAGCAAGGTGTTCTGGCCGACGTTCAAAGGTCCAAATGGACGGGGACTGTCGCGCAAGCACATTACTGAATCCATTAACGCCAGCCTCAAGCGCCTGAGCACCGATTACGTGGACCTCTACTTCTGCCACCGTTATGACCCCGATACTCCGGTGGAGGAAGTGGTGCGTACGATGACCGACCTGATCCACCAGGGAAAGATCCTCTACTGGGGAACTTCTGAGTGGGAAGCCAGCCAGATCATGCAGGCTTACGGCGTTGCCCGAGAGTTCGGACTGATCCCGCCGACGATGGATCAGCCGCAGTACAACCTTTTCCACCGCAAGCGCGTGGAAGACACCGTGATGCCGGTGACGCGCGAGCTTGGCATGGGATTGACCACTTTTTCACCGCTTTATTTCGGGCTGCTTTCAGGCAAGTACAATAACGGCATTCCCAAGGGAAGCCGGGCTTCGCTGGATGATTACAGCTGGATCCGTGACCACATTACTCCCGAGCGCATTGAAGTGGTAAAGTGCCTGACCGAAGTGGCGAACGATCTGGATATCACACCGGCACAACTGGCGATCGCCTGGATCCTGCGCCGCAAGGAGGTTTCTTCCGTCATCACCGGAGCAACCCGACTGGAGCAGCTGGATGAAAACCTGGGCGCTTCAGAAGCCTACGGAAAACTGACCGAGATCGATATTGACCGCATTTTCTCATGTCTGGGCAATTACCAGGAATAGGATAAGAGGAAAAGAACATATGACTGATAAGAAATCGAACAAGGGTAGGATCATAGTTAGGCGAAATGGACCTTACCGGGTTGAAGGGGCAATTCCCCTGGTCAGGAAAACCCAGGTGGTTTCAGAATTCGGCGAGCCGCTCAATTGGAAAAAAGAGACTGTCTTCAATACTGAAGATCCATATTTCCTTTGCCGCTGTGGTCATTCCAGTAATAAACCTTTTTGCGATGGCACCCACCGCTCGATTGGCTTTGAAGGGACTGAAAGCGCGGATACCAACACATTCGCCGATCGACAAAAGATAGATGAAAGGGGTAACGGGATCGTGGTCAAGAGTGATCATAGTCTGTGCATGAATTCGGGATTTTGCGGTAACCGCAACACCAATATCCGCAAAATGGTGTCGCAGACAGATGAGCCGGCTGTACGCGCTGAGATCATGGCGATGATCGATCGGTGTCCTTCCGGAACCTACACCTATGCGTTGAATAAGGACGAGGAGGACATTGAAGCGGACTTACCGGAGCAAATTGCCCAAACTGTTGAGATTACCGCTGAAGGTCCGATTGAAGGGCCTTTATGGGTGACGGGATACATCGAAGTGGAGCGCGCAGATCAGCAACCATTTGAAATCCGCAACCGCGTGACGTTGTGCAATTGCGGTGAATCAGGGTGCAAACCGTTGTGCGATGGGACACACCGCAAGGTGCAGCAGGAAAAACTTAGAGATGAAAAAGCTTGACCCTGGTAAATAGCACCTGTCAACAAATCCCATCGATCTCCCAATACTATCGGGAGATCGATTTTTGTAATTTCTCCAGAATCTGAAAAGGGATTATGGCTACGGAAATAGCAGGAGACCCAGTAGAAAACTGGCAGCATTGGCAAAGAGGCTGAACAGTAATGCTTTGTGGTAAGGGAATTTATCGTTCAACAGCAGGGTGAGAATGATGCTTTCGAAACCCACGGCGAAGATCTCAGCCAGGATCACCACCGTAACCCAGGGTAATCCACTTACATGGACCGTGTAATTGCCATAGGACGAGATGAACATCCCAATGAGAAACAATACTGCGCAGACCGTCAAGGCGATGACCAGGGCGATCAAGGTACCTTTTTTGATCTTGCCCCTGTTTTTCTGCAGGTAAAGGCTGACCAGCGTGGCGATCGCTACAACCGCGATGATCATTATGCTTACCTTGCGGTAGAAATCCGCCTGGAACTGGCCAAAAGCAGGGATCACCAGCCAGGAGATTGGGTAGGACAGCAGGTTTGCCAGCAGGGTGGAAATGACCAGGCTCCTGGTCGGGAGAGCGAGTGACTTACGGAATACAGCTGCGAATATAACGGCTGCCAGTACTTCGATGAGGATCGTGAACAAGTACGCCGGGATGAAACTGCGAAAAGCCTTATCGGGCTCTACGAATTCTTCATCCAGTGAGATCGTTGCTTCAAGTGCTCCGAGGTCAACCTTCCAGGCGATCGTACAATAATCACAATCAGGCGTCTTGATCACCGTGGACTGCCGTACATCAGCATCGTACTGAATGATCAGCTGAATATAAGGTGGAAGCATTTTGATTTCGTGAAAATCGGATTCAAACAGGCAGCGTGGTCCGGAGCATTCCAGCTTCCAGTTGTCTGCCAGCAGCGGAGCAGTGGTAAGAAATCCCGACGCGCTGCAATCGCCGAATTGGACCATATTTTGCGGTGAGGAACAGGCGCTGTCATCGCACCCCACCAGTTGAACCCCGCTGATGGAGTGGATCGGGGTAGACGCCGAGAAGAACCGCAGGTAGATCTGAAAGGGCGGCGGCAGTGAGTTTGCCAATACGATCGAAGTGGGGAGGAACAACAACAGGAGCAAAACCCAGATCCCAGCGACCCGGTGTTGCTTCCGGGTAGAAATTTCTCGAGCAGAAGTGTTACCACCGCGTTTCAACATTAATTGATTATCACATAATTCCTATAAGAAAACGAGGCCTCCCGGGAGGCCTCGCCAATATCAACTTCTCAGTTTCGCACCGAGTTCCTGGTCAAGGCGCTTGATGATGCGGTTGCGCACCTGGGCTACCTCGTTATCCGTCAGGGTGCGATCGGGTGCCTGGTACGTAAGCCGATACGCGAGGCTTTTCTTCCCGCTGCCGATCTGACCGCCGCGGAAGACATCGAATAGATGCAGTTCAGCGAGCAGTTTACCTCCTACCTGGCGAATGAGTTTTTCCGATTCAACAGCCGGGATGGTCTCGTCCAGCACAATCGCGAGGTCCTCGATTACTGCCGGGAAGGTGGGAACATCCCTGGTGCGGGTCAGTTCGGGCACCAGGCTGAGCAGGAGGTCCATATCCAGGTCAGCCGCCAGGATGGGGGATTTGAACGTGTCACCCCAATCATAACGCTCGCGCACAGCCGGGTGGATCTCTCCGATGACCCCCAGCTGTTTTCCGCCAACGCGAACGGTGGCGCATTTTCCGGGATGAAAACCGGGGTGGTCAGACAGCTGGAAATCCACGTCCGGGATGTCAAGGCCTTCAAGCAGATCTTCGATGATCCCCTTCAGGTCGAAGAAATCCATCGCTCCGGTATCGGCTTTCTGCCAGCCCTGCAAGCTGCGTTGACCTGCCAGGAGGATACTCAGGCGCTGCAATTCATCCGGCAAGCCGCTGGGATCCTCTGAATGAAGGAACACGGGTCCGATCTCAAAGAAAGCCAGCCGGGCTGCGTGCCGGGAGTTGCGTTCGGCAGTATCCAATAAACTTGCCAGCACGCTGTGGCGCAGGAAGGCTTTCTCGTATGCAAGAGGATTGGCGATCCTGAGGTACGGCTTATCATCACCCACAGCCGTTTTCGGCAAGCGGCGACCTTCCTTTTCCGGCGTGGTCCAGCGATAGCTGATAATTTCCTGCAGACCCAATGCCACCAGCAGGTCGCGGGTGCGTTCGGTGTGTAGCAGCTGGGGATTGCCCTGCTGCAGCGGTAGAATATCCGCCATGCGCGTTTCAGGGATGTTGTCATACCCATGGATGCGTGCGACTTCCTCGATCAGGTCCGCCTTGCCGGTGATCCCCTCACCGATATCCATACGGTGATCAGGGCAGGTGGCGCGGACGGTATCTCCACTCACTTCAATCTTGAATTCCAGCCTTGCCAGTAGCTCAGCGATGGTGAGTACGTTCAGGTCCAAACCCAACCAGCGCTTGACATCGGTGGGGGTGATCTCGACCACCGGCGCGGATTTCGGCTGCGGGTAAGCGTCCACCAGCAGCGCATCGGGTGTTCCGTTTGCCCAAAGTTTCATCAAGTCCAGACCGCGCCTGACGCCAGTCTCCGCCATGGCGGGATGCACCCCGCGGGTGAAGCGGTAGGACGCTTCAGAGGGCAGGTTCTGCGCCCGCGCGGTGCGCCGGATGTTGATCATATTCCAGGTGGCACCTTCCAGGAGGATGTTGCGGGTAGTATCGGTCACTTCCGACTCGAGCCCACCCATCACGCCGGCCAGCGAGAGGATGCCGGCTTCATCACAAACGAGGATGGTATTTTCATCAAGTTTGCGTTCGATATTATCCAGGGTTACCAGCGTCTCGCCATTTCGGGCGGTGCGGGTAATGATCTTAACCGGTTTTCTACCAGCGCGTTTTTGCAGCACATCATAATCGAAGGCATGCAGCGGTTCGCCCAGCTCCAGCATGGCGTAGTTCGTGGCATCCACCACATTGTTGATGGGGCGCATTCCAGCGAGTTTGAGGCGGTGTTGCACATGCAGCGGACTGGCCTGGATTTGCACGTCGCGGATCAATCCCAGGACAAAGCGCGGGTTGAGCTGCTGATCGGTGATCTCGAGCGCGGCGTAGGCCGCGGAGCCGATCTCAGGTGGAGGAGTAAATTTTGGGGTGGTGAGCGCTTTACCAGTGATGGCTGCGATTTCGCGCGCCAGGCCGAGGATGCTGGCGCAGCGCGCAAAACTGGGCAGCAGGTTCACGTCAAGCACGGCATCTCCGAGGAGATCGACCAGCGGGGTACCGGCTGCGACGGCCGGATCAAGGAACATAATGCCTTCGTGCTCATCCGAGATGCCCAGTTCCTTCTCAGAGCAGATCATCGAATAGGATTCGACCCCGCGGATCTTCGTTCTTTTAAGTGTGGTGAAGACGTTGCCTTCCTGGTGACCGTCGTAAAGTTGTGCACCTTCCTTCGCATAGGCGACCTTGAGTGGCGGGGTTAACAGTCCTATCCCCTTGAATTCGTACAGGTTGGGTGCACCGGTGAGGACGATATGATCCTCTTTCCCGTCGAACAGGCGGCACAGCACCAGGCGGTCAGCGTTGGGATGGGGCATCACCTCAGTCACTTCTGCGGCAACGATCTTCTCGCGGTCCCAGGCCAGCCCGCTGACGTGAGCTGTGGTGCTGCCGGGTTCGGGGAGGGGCAGCCCGATGATACGAATCTCCTCCACCTCCATGCCAGCCATGGTCACCAGGTGCGCCAGACGCGCGACGGGCATGTCGATCTCAACAAAGTCTCTTAACCAGGATAAGGGTGCTTTCATATCGTTTCTCCGTAAAGACGAGAGTTGCGAATCGAGAATCGTAATTGATTTTGACTGATCTCGACCCTCTACTCTCGATTTTCGATTTTAAAATTGCTCCAGGAACCTGAGATCATTGTCCCAGAAGTAGCGGATATCGTTGATGCCATAGCGCAGCATGGCGATGCGCTGCACACCGAAACCAAAAGCAAAACCGGTGAAGCGTCCCGGATCGTATCCACCGTTGCGCAGTACATTCGGATGTACCATGCCGCTGCCGCCGATCTCCAGCCAGCCCCCACCGCACACGCCGCACCCCGCACCTTTGCACTGGAAACATTGAATGTCAAACTCCGCGGAGGGTTCGGTGAAAGGGAAATAGGAAGCGCGGAATCGCGTACGCGCGTCAGGTCCGAACAGGCGGCGTGCCATATCGGTCAGCGTGCCTTTCAGATCGGAGAAGGTGATGCCTTCGCCCACCGCCAGCCCTTCCAGCTGGTCGAATTGCGTTTCATGGCGCACATCCACCTGCTCATAACGGTACACCATGCCGGGCACGATGACGCGCACCGGCGGGGGATCGACCGGGTTGAGCGAGGAGATCTCCCGCATTACACGGATCTGCCCCGGCGAGGTGTGCGTGCGCAGCACGAGGGGATTATCCCCGCGGTCCGCCACATCCATGAAGTAAGTGTCCTGCATGTCGCGCGCCGGGTGCCCGACCGGAAAGTTGAGCAGTTGGAAGTTGTACTCGTCGGTCTCCACCTCGCGCGACTGGAAGACCTGGAAGCCCATGGCGCTGAATATGTCCAGCAGTTCGCGCAGGATCTGCGTATCGGGGTGCAGCCTTCCGCGCTGAACGGGGCGACCGGGCAGGGTGATGTCCAATTTTTCCGAAGTCAACGATGCCTTCAATTGGTTTTCTTTCATTGAAATCACGGCTTCGTCGTAAAGTCCGCTCAGGTATTGTTTATGCTCATTTGAAGCCTGACCCACCAGTGGTTTATACTTGGGGTCCAGCGTTTTGATTGCCTGCGTGCTCTCAGCCAGGACTGATGCGGGTGACAAGTAAGAGGTCTTAAATTTTGCCGCAGTTGATTCATCAACAATTAGCTTTACATCGCGTTTGGCGTTTTCTTTATCGGCTTTCAGCTTCCTGATAATTTCCTCGTATTCTGTCATACTGTACTCCTATTAATATATAACCCGTCCCTGTTCAAGGGACGGGAAAGTTTGCCCGCGGTACCACCCAGATTGGTCACATTGTGACCCGCTTGTTCCGACTCATCAACATTTCATCGGCTGCCCCGTTAACGCCGGGCCGGGCGGCTCAGACTAATTTCCATGCGGTTTCACCTGAGCGGCTCGGGAGGGAACTTCAACCGGATCCTGCCGGGCGGGAATTTCAGTCCATGTTCCCGCGTCCCTGTCGGGTTTCCCCGGTCTACTTTCCTCCGTCAACGCCTTATGAGCGGTATTATAGTGGAGGGGAGTAAAAAGGGCAAGGGAAACTTCTTTGGTATAGAATGATCTATTGACCCAAAAAAGGAGCACGGAGTATGGAGAGTTTGGACTTGGAAAAGATTCAAATCGCGTTGGGGTATTGGGGTGAACTTCCTGCTCAGTTCCAGCAGCTTACACCAGACCAACAAAAAAGCTATCTATTTGTCCAGGGTTACCAGTGTTTCCCCGATCTGCTGGCGCATGTCTCCGCCTGGTGGGAACGGGGCATGCGCCTGATCACACAATATCGGGCGCATTCAAGTTTCACTGCTCCCGCGGTGAATGTGGACGAATTTAACGCCCAGGCAGTGGCGCATGTGCGCGGGAAAAGCGGTGACGAAGTTCCACAGGCATTTGAGAATGCACGACAACGTTTTCTTGAACTGCTGGGGGAACTCAGTGATAAAGATCAGCAGGATCCACGCATCATCCGCCAGATCGAGATGGAAGTGATCGCTCACTTCCAGGAGCATAAAATAGAGTGACCCGGCAGTTCTGCCGGGTCAAAGTCTTGTTTTTGAGATGGATCAGTGAACGATCGTTCCGACCTTTTGGCCGTAGAGCGCCTGCTTGAGTGCGTCCACGTCCCACAAGTTCAACACATGGATGGGGAGTTTGTGCTCCATGCACATGGTCACCGCCGTGGAGTCCATCACACCCAGGTGCAGGTTGATCAGGTCGATGTAGGAAAGTTCGTCAAATTTGACCGCCTGCGGGTAGATCTTGGGATCGCTATCGTAAACGCCATCCACCTTGGTGGCTTTTATCAGCACATCCGCTTCGATTTCCATTGCGCGCAACGCCGCTGCAGTATCTGTGGAGAAGTACGGGTTACCGGTGCCGCCGCCAAAGATGACCACGCGGCCTTTTTCCAGGTGGCGGATGGCGCGCCGCCGGATATAGGGTTCGGCGACCGTCCTCATTTCGATTGAGGTCATCACACGGGTGACCACGTCCTGGTGTTCAAGCGCATCCATCAGGGCGAGAGCGTTCATCACGGTGCCCAGCATACCCATGTAGTCTGCGGTGGCCTGGTCCATGCCCATCTCAAGCCCGGTCTTTCCGCGCCACAAGTTGCCGGCGCCGATCACAATAGCGATATCCACGCCAATTTCACGTACTTCCTTCAACCGGCGGGCGATGTCCATGGCCTGGATAGCATCGATGCCGATACCGGATGGACCAGCCAGTGATTCACCACCCAGTTTGAGCAGAATCCTGCGGTATTTCAGTTCCTCCATAATTCCTCCTGTGATTAAGAAAAAGACCAACCGGCTGGTTGGTCTTTCGGGGGTGTTATTCTGACTCTGTTACTGAAGCTTCACCGAGCGCCCAGCGGACGAAGCGCCGAACGATGATGTTTTCACCGAGTGCGGCAATGTTCTGGTTGAGCAGTTCCTGAACGGTGATGCTTTCATCACGGATGTACGGCTGGTTCATCAGCACAAATTCGGTTTTGTATTTCTTCAAAGCGCCTTCCACGATCCGTGGGAGGATTGCCTCAGGTTTGCCTTCTTCTTTTGCCTTGGCTGTGGCGATCTTGGTCTCGCGTTCGATCACTGATTCGGGAATGTCCGATTCCAGGATGAACTCAGGCGAGGTCGCCGCGATCTGCAGGGCAATTTCGTGCGCCAGGGTGCGGAAGGCATCCGAGCGGCCCACAAAATCAGATTCAGAGTTCACTTCAACCATTACACCTACGCGTCCGTTACCGTGTGAATACAATTCAACGGTGCCTTCAGAAGCGGTGCGGGCAGAGCGTTTTGTTGCGGTGGCCAATCCCTTTTCACGCAAAAAATCCATGGCGGCTTTAAGGTCACCATTGGATTGTTCAAGGGCTTTCCGGCAATCCAGGATTCCGGCGCCGGTGGTCTCGCGTAGTGATTTGATCATTTCAGTCGTAATTTCCATTTTTATTCCTTATTCTCCAGTGGTTCACCGGTCAACAACCAGGTGTAATTCTTTCTATTCTTCAACTTCGCTTTTAACATCTTCTTCGGTCTTGATCTTGGCTTTCTTTACCTTGGCCGTTGTTTTATCGATCTCTTCTTCGATCACTTCCACCGGCAATACTGAAGCAGCTGTTTCATCAACTACCTCTTCAACGATTTCTGCAGCGGCGATTTCTTCTACTGATGGACCAAGTTTGGCCAGGGTGGATGCGCCAAGCAGGTCCTTGTCGTCAAGTTCAACCTCTTCTTCGAAGCGCGGTCTGGCACCGGCGGCAGCGCGTTCAGCCGGGGTGGTGACTGTGAGCGTTTCGTCACGATCCACATCCTTGACCATGGTTCTGCCTTCAATAACTGCGTCAGCCATCTTCCCTACGAGGAGTTTGATGGCACGGATGGCATCATCATTGGAGGGGATCACATAGTCAACGGTGCGAGGGTCACAATTGGTGTCGACCAGGGCGATCAGGGGAATACCCTTGAGGTTGGCTTCGTGAACCGCGGTATGTTCGCGCATCACATCCACAATGAACACCAGATCGGGGACGCGTTTCATGTTGCGCACACCGGATAGGTGGGTCTGCAAACGTTTGATTTCGCGATCGATGAGCAGGCCTTCCTTCTTGGTCAGGCGTTTGATCTCACCGGTCTCGTGCATGCGCTCCAGTTTTTCAAGTTCCTGGATACGATTGAACATGGTGGACCAGTTGGTGAGCATGCCGCCCAGCCAGCGCTCGGTAACATAGGGCATACCACAGCGGATGGCTTCTTCAGCGATGGTTTCCTGAGCCTGGCGTTTGGTGCCAACAAACAGAATAACGCCACCCTGGGCAGCCGTGTCGCGAACCAGATTGTAGGCAGCGGTAAGCAGTTTTACGGTTTGCTGCAGGTCGATGATATGGATGCCGTTGCGCTCGGTGAAGATGTAAGGGCGCATCAACGGATTCCATTTATTTGTGCGGTGACCGAAATGGACGCCGCTTTCCAACAGGGACTTCATGGAAATAATAGAACTCATGGGGTATTACTCCTTTGCGTTTTCTCTAGCGCCTTCTTTAGCCTCACCATCACTGCTTGTGGCAGCACGCAGGTGAGATCGGATGGCGCGTGTGATAGTCTGCGGTTTAGCACCACAGCCGACGAATTATATCATAAAATTCCAGAGGTGTATTTCGCGCACGGATAGTCACGGATAGTCGTAAAATCAATCAATCAGGCTATGTTCAACGGGTATAATTTATTTCAAATTCAGATTTACGGAAAAATTCATGAACATATTGATCACCAATGATGACGGCGTATATGCCCCCGGACTGCTCGCGCTGGCGCAGGAACTGCGCAAATTGGGAGAGGTATCGATCCTGGCTCCGGATCACAACTGGTCAGCATCGGGGCACGTTAAAACGCTCAACCGCCCGCTGCGCGTTAAGCCGGCCGTGCTGGCAGATGGCACGCGTGCGCTTACCTGCGACGGGGCTCCCTCCGATTGTGTTGCCCTGGCTTTGATGGGGGTGATCGAATCTTCCATTGACGTGGTTGTCTCGGGGATCAATCCGAATGCTAACATCGGGCATGATGTGACCTATTCCGGTACGGTGACAGCCGCCATGGAAGCAGCGATAGGCGGGGTATATGGGGTGGCGGTTTCGTTGGACGCGCCAGAGTATTTCAACGGCACACTCGATTACTCCACCGCAGCTGTCGCGGCGCGCGTGGTGACCACAAAAATGCTGAATTTGGATCTCCCGAAAAACATACTCTTGAACGTCAATGTTCCGTACCTGCCGCTAACCGGGCTTAAAGGATATCGGATATCCCGGCAGGGGCTGCGAATTTACCGCGATGAACTGGTCAAACGGGAAGATCCGCGCGGCCGGCCATACTATTGGATCGGCGGTGAAGCCCCCACCGGTGTACCTGAGACAGGAACAGATTTTGGGGATCTGCAGGCTGGCTACGTCTCGATCACGCCCATCCAGCTCGACCTTACCGCGCATGATCTGCTGGTACGCTTACGCGGTTTGGATTGGTCGACTGATGAAATACTCGGATCTGTCTGACAATCACTGTCTGACAATCCGCATTTGACTTTTTCTTCGGGATATACTACAGTATTGAATATCACAAACGCGTAGTGTTTTTACGCAAGGAGAATAGGAATGCGAGAATCTACTGTCAAGGACTGGATGAGTCATCTGGTCGTGTTTGTCGATCCTGATACCACGGTCTACGAAGCTTTGCACATCATGCGTCATCGCTATGCCACCTCCCTGATAGTTGAAAAAACGGCTGACAATCCCCAATATGGGATTGTTACCTCGATCAACATTTGTGACAAGATCGTTGCGCAAGGGAACGATCCCACCAAGACAAAGGTCAAAGAAATCATGGCCACCCCGGTGATCACTGTACCGGATAGTCTATTGATCACAGAGTGCGCGGCCAAGATGAAAGAACACCGCATCCACCACCTGCCCGTGGCAGATGAAAAAGGCAACATTATTGGCATGATCGCCGCCATGGACCTGCTGCTGGTTGCCGAGGCAATGGGCACAAATTTCAGGGACCGCAGCCTTTCGTAGTGTTTCAGTCCAAATCTTGACTTATGAGCGCATCGGGTATAATTACGACTCGATGCGCCGTTTTTTGTCGACCTTTTTGCTCGTATTGACGCTGGTTATGCCAATCCTGGCAACCCCGCGGTCCACAGCCTCAGCGGAATCGATCTCACCCGGGGAGATCATCAGCCTGGTTAACAACCTGCGCACCGGCTATGGTCTACCGGCGCTGGCTGAAGATGCCACCCTGGATTCCACCGCTTATTCAACAGCCGCACAAATGGCTGCCAACGGAGTGTGCGCCCACATTGGTAACGTGCGCGAGCGTATTGCTGCTGCCGGTTTTGGCGGGGGCAGCAACATATTCGCCACCGAAAATATAGCATGCGCCACCAGTGGTGACATTGGTTGGCTGCAATCGGTGTGGGCGGATGATGTGCACATGTGGCCGATGACCCAGGAGAGATATACCCACGTAGGCGCAGGCGCCTACACGGGCGGCAACGGTGTCACCTATTACGTGCTGCATGCGGCATACATCGGGGAAGGTGGTTCTGCCAGTTCAGGCAATGTACCGGAAGCAGCCCAGGCGGATACAGCTATCCCCTCCGAGCCGCTGGTTGAGCCGGTTGTAAAATCCACCCCGCAGACCGATGGCTCAATTGTGCACGTTGTGCAGTATGGCCAGGCGCTTTTCACCATCGCCACTTGGTATGGGGTAACGATCGATCAGATCAAGCAGCTCAACAACATGATCAACGAGAACATCTACGTCGGGCAGAACCTTATCATCAAGCTCGCCCCGACTGCCACGATCACCCCCACACGCACTGTAACCCCGCGTCAGCCCACCCGCACACCATCCCTCACACCCANNCCACCCGGCAGGTCACCCCTCCCACCCCGACCCCAACCACCAAACCCGGGATAACGGAAAGCTTGCCAAAGCTCGACAGGCAGTGGCTGGGATTCGGCCTGCTGATCCTTAGCGCGATCGGTTTGATGCTGGTGTTGTATTTCGCTTTTATAAAACCCGGATTTAAAAAATAAAGCCGCCTTCTGAACTTCAGAAAGGCGGTTTTTAGTTAATTCTTTACGGCGTGATCTACTTCAGACCCTCATTTAGATCATAAAGTCTTCACCCTGCCATACGCCATCTGCGGGGGTATGCAGATGCACCGGGTGTTTAATTCCGTTCTCTCCCACGTAGAGATCCTGTTCGTTGTGGATATTTAATCTTTTCTCGATCTCTTCCATTCGCCTCATCAACGCGGATACGGATTCCCCGATCGTATCCGGTAGATTGCCGTGTTCCAGGTCCGCCCCTACGCCGGTTGGTTGGCTGCGAACCACCACCTGGCCCGGGATACCGACGACAACTGAATTAGGCGGTACTGATTTCACGACAACCGCGTTCGCGCCGATACGGCTGTGCGAACCGATGGTGATATTCCCGAGGATCTTAGCGCCGGCACCGATAACCACCTCATCCTCAATCGTGGGATGACGTTTCCCTTTTTCCAGGCTGGTTCCCCCCAGTGTCACCCCGTGGTACAACGTCACGCATTTTCCGATCACAGCTGTCTCTCCGATAACGACGCCCATGCCGTGATCGATAAAAAAGCCGCGTCCGATCTGCGCACCGGGGTGGATCTCGATACCAGTCATGAACCGGGTGACATGAGAAAGCCAGCGTGCCAGTAATTTGAAGCCATGTTCCCATAACCAGTGCTCGGTGCGATGCGCCCAGACGGCGTGCAGACCGGGGTAGGCCAGCAGCAGTTCAGCGGTGGAGCGGGCAGCCGGGTCGCGGTTGAATACTGACCGGATATCTTCACGTACGGATGAAAAAAGCATGCTTTCCTCCTTTTTCCAGTCTACTCGGCGAGATCCGCGTACAGTGCGGTGCTCAGGTAACGCTCGCCGAATGACGGAATGATAACCACGATCAGTTTACCTGCGTTTTCCGGGCGGGCAGCCACCTGCAGCGCGCTCCACATCGCGGCGCCGGAGGAGATACCCACCAGCAATCCCTCCTGTGTGGCCATCAGGCGGGCGGTCTTGATCGCGTCTTCGTTTGTGACCCGGATAACCTCGTCGTATATACTGGTGTTCAGAGTGTCCGGAATAAAGCCGGCACCGATCCCTTGGATCAGGTGAGCGCCTTTCGGTCCTCCGGACAACACAGCCGATGCGTCCGGTTCAACCGCCACCACTTTTATCGTTGGATTACGCGATTTCAACACCTCGCCAATGCCGGTGATGGTGCCGCCGGTACCCACACCAGCCACCAGGATGGCAACTTTACCATCGGTGTCGCGCCAGATCTCCTCCGCGGTCGTTTTGCGGTGAATTTCAGGATTGGCAGGGTTTTTGAACTGCTGCGGCATGTAGTAACGCGGATCGGTTGCCGTGATCTCCTCAGCTTTGCGGATCGCGCCCGCCATCCCCTCGCTACCAGGGGTGAGCACCAATTCAGCCCCGTACGCCCTCATCAGAAGTTTCCGTTCGCGGCTGGCTGTTTCCGGCATCACCAGTATCAGTCGGTAACCGCGGGCAGCCGCGGCAAAGGCGAGTGCAATTCCGGTGTTGCCGCTGGTCGGTTCGACCAGGATGGTCTCAGGCGTAATCAAACCGGCGTTTTCGCCGGCCTCGATCATCGCCACGCCGATGCGATCCTTGACACTGTGTGACGGGTTGAAGTATTCCAGTTTTGCCACCACTTCACCGGGGAGGTTTTGTGTGAGGCGGTTGACCCTCACCAGGGGGGTATTTCCTACAAGTTGTGTCACATCATTTGCTATTTTCATATCTCTTCACTTTCTAATTTGATTTCTATAAGGTATTTTAAAACGAAAAGCGGCCGGTAGGGGCTGCACGAAAAAATGTGCGGGGACGTCCACCGCCGCCTGGAGAGCGATTGTCTGGGAGTTCTCAGGCGGTGATCAAGCCGTACCCCGCCTTGTACACATGCATGTAAATGGATACATTTTTAATCCCTGAATAAATAAGATAAACCTTATCAATATTATATTGCAGTTTTTTCATCTGTCAATGTCGCGATTATCTGTCGCGATTGTCTGCAACCCATCGAGGATTGCTTCGTATATGTTTTAAAGTTACAAGGTTATTAAATTTAATGGAGGCCGATATGGGAAAAAGAAATCGAACGACGCTTGTCCTGGGGATTCTGCTAATCCTGGTGGGCATTTATTACGTACTCGTCAATGCCGTGCCTGGTTTTTCTGATCTGCTCAACATAAACTTTTCATGGCCGGTGATCATCATGCTGGTTGGGGCAGGTCTGCTGGTGCTGGGATTGCTCACCGGCACTCCGGATATGGCAGTACCCGCTTTTATCGTTGCGGGTATCGGCGGAATTCTTTACTATCAGAACATGACCGGCAACTGGGGTAGCTGGTCTTACATGTGGACGCTCATCCCGGGCTTTTCCGGCCTGGGGATGGTCGCCGCGTGGCTGCTGGGGGCGCGCGAAAAGATCTCGATCCGTTCAGCTTTGGATACCATTGGCACCAGCCTGGTGCTGCTGGTGGTATTCGGCGCGATATTTGGCGCGTTTCGAAACCTTGGTCCATATTGGCCGGTACTATTGATCGTGGCTGGGGTCCTGGTCGGGGCGCGTGCCCTGATCAAGGGGCGCAGTGACACCGTTATTAAAGGATGATATCTCATGAGTGATCAGACGAAACGAATTCTACTTGGTGTGTTGTTGATCGCTGCCGGTGGATTTTTCCTGTTGCAGCAGATCGTTGATATCCCGTTTGGCGGGCTTTTCATCGGATTCATGTTCGCATTGGCGGGAGTGGTTTTTCTTTACTTCCTGATCCGGGACCGGACGAAATTGTGGGCTGCCATCCCGGGCTTCACCCTTCTCGGTTTGGGAGCGTTGATCGCTTTATCTTCACTGTTCCCTGAAATGGGTAGACGCTTTGGAGGGTCAGTTTTTCTCGCGTTCATCGGATTAGGCTTCCTGGTGGTATATCTGCTGCAGAAAACCCAATGGTGGCCGATCATCCCGGCAGGCGTGTTGTTTACCCTGGCAGTGGTAGCGGGGTTGCGTGGCGGGGAACTGGGCGGCGCTGTTTTCTTCCTGGGGGTTGGGGCTACGTTTGCTCTGCTTGGGCTGCACCCCATGGGCAAAAAGGATAAGTGGCCGTGGATTCCAGCCGGTATCTGCCTGGCGCTAGGTGTGCTCATTCTTGTGCTTTCCGGTGCGCTGGTGGGTACAGTGGCTGGGTGGATCTGGGCAGGGGCTTTCCTGCTGGTGGGCGGCTATCTGGTAGTTCGTGCCATGGTCAAGAAAGAATAGGTGCCTATTATGGAAAATCGATTGATCCGCACGCAACAGGATCGCATCATCGGCGGAGTATGCGGCGGGCTCGCCAGGTATCTCAACATTGAGGTAGTCCTTGTGCGCCTGTTTTTCGTTGTTTTTGCCCTGGTAGGTGGAATCGGGCCTTTGGTCTATATCATCCTCTGGATCGTTGTGCCATCAGAGGAACAGATCGGTGGGAGTACCACCCAGGTTTATTCTGTTGATGGCGAGGTGATCAAGGAAAGGGCGGAAAACTTCAAGGATGAATTTGTTGAGATGGTGAATCGTCCCGGTAAAAAGACCGGGTTGTACATTGGAGTTGCTTTGATCCTGGTTGGCGCCTACATCTTCCTGAAGAACCTGAACATTCCCTGGCTCGCCTGGGTCAATAACAATGTTATTTTGGCGGCGATGATCCTTTTGGCCGGGGTAGCGCTTTTGGTGGTTTCCCTCAAGAGAGGAAAGTAAACATGGAAAAGGCAACGCATAGAAGGGGATTATTCTTTCCTATCCTGCTGGTCGGGCTGGGTGTGCTGTTGTTGCTGGTCAACCTGGGTATGATCCCCGGCACCACACGGGACTACCTGGTGTTGTATTGGCCGGTGATCTTGATCCTGGCCGGGTTGGATGGTTTGTGGCGGCGGGA
>AMWB02005341.1_pt1 | contig 36869 bp, 29 predicted proteins | sample 200311 | NCBI WGS metagenome assembly AMWB02 (sample SAMN02737377, study PRJNA173069) | bioreactor metagenome | biome: anode biofilm in microbial fuel cells | place: USA: California | collected 2010-12-16
GGGCGACTGTGTGGGAGAGTAGGACGCCGCCGGTACACCACAAAAAAGGCCCGTTTCTGTAAGGAAACGGGCCTTTTTTGTGGCGCGGCACGACATTGCATCCGCCGCCGGCCGATGCATGCTTCCCTGGGCCGGCGGACCGCCGTTATCCGATCTGCTCCGCCGCTGCAAACCCGAGGTCGAACGCCTTGAGGTTGGTCTCGACAAACGCCGGTTTGGTTTTGGTGCGGATCGCCTCCTTGAGGCTGTCCGTGGAGATGGGCAGAATGCCGGTCTGGGCCGTGGCGCCCAGAAGAACCATGTTCACGGCCATAACGTTTCCGGCCTCCTTGGCCAGGGCCGTGGCATCGAAGGCGATCATCCGGCCGGTTTTTTCCCGGATCAGATCCTGGATCTGCCGGAGGCCGGGATAGACCGCCCGGCCGGTGGTGACGGTGAACGGCGACAGCGGCGAGAGATTGGTGACGACCGTCGTCTCTGCGTTGCATTTTCCCAGAGCGCGGAGGGTCTCGGCAGGTTCGAAGCCGACCAGGAGATCGGCCTCGCCGTCCGAAATGATCGTGCTCCGGGCATCGCCCAGAACGATGGCGGATTCGACCACGCCGCCGCGCTGCGCCATGCCGTGAATCTCGCTCATTCCGACCGGAACATCCGACAACAGCGCCGCTTCCCCGATGACCCGGGAGGAGAGCAGGTTCCCCTGGCCGCCCACGGCAACGATAATCAATCTTGTAATATTCATAGGGTTCGATTCCTTCATATGTGCGTTTTGAGGATGCTGGGTATAAGGGGACGGCCGCCTTTTATTTCTTGAGGGGCAAAATAGCGTTCTCGGGGCATATCTGGGCGCAGACGGCGCAGCCCCAGCAGAGATCCGGATCGATTTTCACACGGCCGTTCCGGATATAAAATGCCGGACAGGCAAGGTCGTCGATGCAGCGCCGATGATCGACGCATTTGTCGCTGATGTGAAAGACGCGGGTGTTGAGCTCCTTGAGCCCTTTGGCATAGAGCGAGCACATTTCCTGCGAAATGACCACGGAGACGCCCTTGTATTCTATCGCCTCCCGAATGGCCGCGATGCTTTTTTTCACCTTGAAAGGCTTGATCACCGTCACGTGCCGCACCCCAAGGGCTTTTACGACCGCCTCGATGGAGATGCGCCCGTAGCCCTCGAGATTCAGTTTTTCCATGTCGACACCGGGATTGGGTTGATGTCCGGTCATGGCGGTGGTGCCGTTGTCTAAAATGACGAGCGTGAAATCATGGTTGTTGAACACCGCGTTGACCAGGCCGGGAATTCCCGAGTGAAAAAAGGTCGAATCCCCGATAAACGAGACGATTTTTTTATCCGTCACCCGTGAAAAGCCGCAGGAGGTCCCGATGGACGCACCCATGCAGACGACGAAATCGGCCATGGAGAGCGGCGGCAGAAATCCCAGGGTATAGCAGCCGATATCCGAAGGATGAATCGTATCGAGCCCTTCCGCGGCTTTTTTCACCGCATAGAAGGTGGCCCGGTGGGAGCATCCCGCGCAGAGCGTCGGCGGCCGCTGGGGAATCGCGGGAAGGTCCGACAGATCCGGCGGACGGGGCGGATCGAAGGGAATGCCGAAATAGTCGGCAATGACCTTTTGGACCATGGCCGGATCAAATTCATACAGCCTCGAAAAGAACCCCTCGCCCTTGCCGTGGACGGGAAGGGTCAGGCCCTCTTCCTGGGCAAAGGCCTTGATCGATTCCTCCATATACGGCTCACCCTCTTCGACAATCAGAACCTTGTCGCATGCCCTCAGGAAATTCTTGATCAGAACGTCGGGCATGGGATGGGAGAAGCCCAGACGGAGGACGCGCGCACGCGTGTCGATGTTGAGGGCCTTCACGGCATCGGCGGTATAATTGCCGCTGACGCCGTTGCAGACGATGCCCCAGGATCCTTCGCCGGAGACGGTGTTGAGGGGGGATGTGCAGGCCATCTGTCGGGCGCGTTCCAGGTTTTCCAGCAGCCGGACATGCAGCTTTCTGGATACGGCCGGCACGCAGACATACCGAAACGGGTCTTTTTGAAAATCGCCTCGGGGAACGCCGGGTTTCAGGCGGCCCAGACGCACGACGCCGTTGGAATGATTGACCCGGGTGGTGGTGCGGAAGATGACGGGTTCGCCCAGGGTCTCTGAAAGGTCGAAGGCATAGGGAACCATCTCCTTGGCTTCCGCCACGGACGAGGGCTCGATCATGGGGAGGCCCGCGAGTTTGGCATAGTAGCGGCTATCCTGCTCGTTCTGGCTTGAAAACATGAACGGATCGTCGGCGACGACGATGACCAGCCCGGCCCTGACCCCGATATAGGCCAGCGTCATCAAGACGTCCGCGGCGACGTTGAGACCGACATGCTTCATCATGCACATGGCGCGTACATTGGCGTTGGCCGCTGCGGCCGCCACTTCGAGGGCTACCTTCTCGTTGGTGCTGTATTCAAAGTAGAGATCCGTTTCACGGGATATCGCAAACAGATTGGCGGATATTTCCGAAGATGGGGTACCCGGATAGGTGCTGGCAAACGCCAATCCCGCCTCGAGGGCGCCGCGGGCGATGGCGTCGTTGCCCAGAAGGAGCATTTTCCGGCCCGGTTCATCGATCAACAGTCTGTGCATCTTCACGTTCCTTGCTCATTTTGATGTAAGGTGGTAGCATCGCAATCTCCAAATCTCGATGCATTGCATTTTCATTGAAAACGCCGGTGACGAAATAGAATTTTTACAGCGTCTGAAGGCAGCGGAAACATGATAGCTTTATCATGCCAAGCCCTCAAAACGATGGCCCGTCATTCTTATATCAGCGATTCTGGGGTGTAAAGATTTTTTTCCGGACGAACAGGTCGTTGAAAATACTTTACAAAGTTATTTCTATGATCTATAAATTTTGGTCAATGTTAAAGTACCGATGAGGTTAAAGTCCTGTTCAAAACAGGTTGAAGCCGATATAAATCTTCAAGTATTGCGGAGACATGAAGTGAACCAACCCAGGATATTCGTCATCGCCACCCGCAACAAGGGAAAAACCGCGGAGATCAGGGCGCTTCTGGATGGATTTCCCGTGATGGTAAAAAACCTCGATGATTTCGGCCCGATTCCGGAGGTCGAAGAGGACGGCGAGACGTTCGATGACAATGCCTATAAAAAAGCGAGTTTTGCCGCTCGGGTGCTGGGGTTTCCGGCCCTGGCGGATGACTCGGGGCTTGTCGTGGATGCGCTTGCCGGCAGACCCGGGGTGTTCTCGGCCCGATACGGCGGAGAAGATGCCACAGACGCAAAGCGATGCCAAAAGCTGTTGGCCGAGCTGGAAGGGGTCTCCAATCGCAAGGCGGCCTTCGAATGCGTGATTTCCATTGCCGTTCCTTCCGGTCCGGCGCTGACCTACGAAGGGCGATGCGAAGGCATGATCGCACCATCGGCCGCCGGTCGGAACGGATTCGGGTATGATCCCATATTTTTCTATCCGCCGTTGGAAAAAACCTTTGCGCAGTTGACCCCGGAGGAAAAAAACCGCATCAGCCACCGGGGAAAAGCCCTGGGGGAGGTTCGGGAAGAATTCGACAAGATATTGAAATGGATCGATATCCACATGCCGGACCCGGAGAGGAGCGGCTGCCAGGCCGACCAGTCTTCTCAGGAGGGTAGCGTCATGGAATAATATAACCAACGCTAATATTGGAGTGTTTTTGCCAAGGCCTTAAACAAGCGACTACGATCTGATCTAACGAAGGCGGGGAGATATGGCATATCAAAAAAAGCTCGACGGCATTTTAAGTTCACACGGGGACGTAAGAAAAAATCTGGACAGGAAAGAGACGATCAGGGAAGCTGTAGCGAGACGCGAGGCGCTGGTTGCCGCAAAAGGTTGTCTGGCGACCTGGACCCCGGCGGATTCCACCGGCCGTTCACCGATGGATACGATGATCGTCCGGCATCCTGACACCGACGGAAATATCGATTGGGATTCCCCTAACAACCTTCCGGTCGATGCCGAGATCTTCGATATGCTCTGGGATGACGCTCTTGCCGAACTCGGAAAAAAAAAGACGGTCTATGTCACCGACCGCGTCGTGGGCGCCGACCCGTCTTACGCTCTGCCCGTCCGAACCGTCAGCGACCAGGCCCTCACGGCGCTCTTCACGCTCAATATGTTCCGGCCGGTTCCCGAGGAACTTCACACCAGCATCTTTGCCGACAATGGCTTCACCCTTCTGGTCCTGCCCTACGATAAAATCGACACGGCCCGCTTTGAAGGACGTCTCAGAAAGTTGAAAAACGGAGAGACCTCCCACATGGCCATTGTGATGGACTTTTCGAACCGGCTCGGGCTCGTCTACGGCTCTTCTTATGGCGGCAGCGTCAAAAAGCTGATCTTTACCGTCATGAATTACTACCTGCCCCTCGAAGACATTCTTCCCATCCACTGTTCCGCCAATGAAAACGACCGGGGGGAGTTGAGCCTCTTTCTGGGTCTTTCCGGAACCGGCAAGACGACCCTGTCGGCCGATCCGAACCGCGCTCTTTTAGGGGACGACGAACACGGCTGGAGCGAACGAGGCATCGCCAATTTCGAGAACGGCTGCTACGCAAAGCTCATCGATCTCAACCCGAAGAAGGAGCCGGAGATCTACCATGCGGTATTCCACGAGGATGATTATCTCGAGCACGGCGCCATTGTCGAAAACGCCATGATGTATCCTAACGGCAGCTTCGATCTCGCCGACGACCGCCTGACGCCCAACAGCCGCGCCTCTTATCCTCTCCGCTTTTTGAATAATATCAAACCGTCGTCCGTCGGCAACCATCCCAGTACGATCGTTTTTCTCACCGCGGACGCCAACGGCGTCATCCCGCCGGTATCCCGGTTGAGCTCGGCCCAGGCCATGCTCTGGTTTTTGATGGGATACACCAGCAAACTGGCCGGCACGGAAACCGGCATCGTCGACCCGGTCTCCACGTTCTCACGTTTCTTCGGCCAGCCGTTCATGCCTTGTCTGCCCCATATCTACTCGGGCCTGCTCGGACGGAAGATGCAGGAGCACGAAACCACCGTTTACCTGATCAATACCGGTTGGAGCGGAGGCCCCTACGGCGTCGGCCACCGGATGGATATCATGCTGACCCGGGCCATGATCGACGCCGCCCTCGACGGCAAACTCAAGGACGTCGAATACCGGAAGGACACCTTGTTTCATCTCGATGTGCCCCTCTCCTGCCCCGGCGTGCCGACCGATATCCTGACCCCGGAAAATACGTGGCCCGATAAGGACGCCTATCGGAAGAGAGCTCTCAAACTCTCCCACGAATTTTCAGCTCATTTCGATAAGGCATACGGCAATAAAAATATCGACGCGGATGTCCGGAAGGAATGTCCGGGAAAATAATCTCCTTCATTTTCAAGGTATCAGCGAAACCGGGGGTATGACCGCTCCCGGTTTCTTTATTGGGGAGGGCAGCCCAGATGACGAAAAACATCCGGCAGGAAACCGTCCGATCGTGAAGAAAGCCGCAACAAAGCATGGGGATCCGCCATGGTTCGTCATGATGTTCACCTCCCGCATGCTGGTTGCCTTTCTGATGGGGTTTTCCTGCGGCATGCCGCTTCTGCTCACGATTACGGTGCTGCAGGCGTGGATGAAAGAGGAGGGGGTCGATCTTGCGGTGATCGGCCTGATGGCACTGGTGGGACTGCCTTATACCGTAAAATTCCTGTGGGCGCCCTTTCTCGACCGCTATCGCCTGCCGTTTCTGGGACGCCGGCGGGGGTGGCTCCTCGTGATGCAAACGGCCCTTGCGCTTGCCCTGGCCGCCCTGGGGATGACCCGGCCGGCCGCACATCCCTGGATGGTCGCCGCCGCGGCCTTCTGGGTGACCTTTTTCAGCGCTTCCCAGGACATCGTCGTCGACGCCTACCGGCGGGAGGATCTTGCGGACAACGAACTCGGCCTGGGCTCATCCCTTTACATCAACGGATACCGCGTCGGCATGCTCCTGGCCTCGGGCGGGGGGCTGATCATGGCCGATTACATGCCGTTTTCCATGGTATATCTCGTCATGGCGCTCTGCATGCTTCCCGGCATCCTGACCACCCTGTTCGCCCGCGAACCCGAAGTTTTGGAAGCGGCCCCCGCCACCCTCCGGTCTGCGGTGGTCGACCCCTTGATCGAATATTTCAGCCGCAAAAACGCCCTCTGGATTCTTGCCTTCATTCTGTTCTACAAAATCGGGGATACCATGGCTCTGGCCATGACCACGCCGTTTTATCTCGATGTGGGATTCACCAAGACGGAAATCGGCACCGTGGTCAAGCTCTTTGGCTTCTGGGCAACGGTCGGCGGCAGCCTTGCCGGCGGAATCGTCATGCTGCGCCTGGGCATCAACCGATCCCTCTGGATCTTCGGCTTCTTCCAGATGGCGTCGATTTTAGGATTCGCGGCCCTGGCCCGGGTGGGCTACAGCCTCCCGGCGCTTTCCGGTGTCATCGTCTTTGAAAACCTGAGCGGGGGCATGGGCACGGCCGCATATGCCGCCTTCATGGCGAGCATCACCCATAAGAAGTTCACGGCAACCCAGTATGCCCTTCTCAGCAGCCTGATGGGAATTCCCCGGGTCCTGGCGGCGGCGCCGACCGGATTTCTCGTTGAACGTCTGGGATGGGAGGGATTTTTCATTTTCTGCACGGTCATGGCCGTTCCGGGGATTCTTCTGCTGATGAAATTCGCCCCGTTCCGTGCGCAGCGGAAAGCGGGCGCCGTGGATTGACACCACGTCTTCTGTGCGTACCATTGAAGTATGTAAAATGACGGATGTAAAACGACCGGAATGAAACCAATCTGCTCACCATCGATCAGTGAATGGAATCCATCCATCTATGAATGACATCACCTCTGTCCATCAGCGCCGGGCGATGGAATCCCGCCTGCGGGAACTCGCCCATCGGCGCGCCGAGATTCTGTCCATGCCGCCGGAGAAGGCCGGGAACGCCATCCTGGAAAGCCCTCAGCCGGCGGCCCTCGTCCATGCGATTTCCGAAGAGGATTTTTATTTTCTGATCCAGGATATCGGTGTGGAAGACGCACTCGAGTTGCTCGGGCTGGCGTCGGCGCGGCAGTGGGAATTTCTCCTCGACATGAGCGTCTGGGAAAAAGACCGGATCTCCATGGCGGCATGGACCCGCTGGCTGCACCTTCTGTTGAAGGCGGCGCCGGACCGGCTGCTCAGATGGATGTCTGAAGAACGGGCCGAGGATATCGAATATTATCTTTATCGGAATATCCAGCTGGCCGTTCGTGAACACGACCAGGATCCGTCGGATTTCGGTGAAGGGTTTCACACCTATGACGATGTTCTGTACGTGCGGTTTGCCGACACGTCTTGCGATCCGGAAAAGGACGGCGACCTCCGAGCGGAGCGCGACGCCTTCCTGGAGGAATTTCTTCGCCGCCTGGCGGCCGATGACCATATCCGCTATCATAACATGCTGGTTGAATCCCAGGCCGTGATTCCCGCGGAATATGAAGAAGAGGCCTATCGTCTCAGAAATGTCCGGATGGCGGAAAAAGGCTTCAAACCTTTCGACGAGGCCGTCGGTATCTACCAGCCCATTCCGATCGAGGCTTTCGAGGGCGGGGCGCGTAAGGCCTCCGCTGAAACGGCTCAGCCGGAAGGCCTCCCGGCGCCGTATTATCCCTTCAGCCTGCTTGCGGTCGACAACCTATTTGCCCAGAGCCTGGCGCGCCTGGGCCCGGGTGAGGAGAGTACCGCGCTTCAGGCCGAGTTCGCGGGGCTCTGCAACCAGCTTATTTCAGCCGACCGCGCGGTCATCCGGGAGCGCGCCGGCCTCGAACCGGTGGTGAAGAAAGCCTGCGGCTATGTGAGCATCGGGCTTGCGGTCCTTGCAGGCGATGACCCCCGGCAGACCGATCGGGCGGCGGCGCTGATCCGTCGCCATCCTCTTGCGGACATTTTCAGGGCCGGCTATGGCAGGGCTCTGGCCCTTAAACGGCAGGCCGATCGATGGCGACAAGCGAGCTGGGCCGAACAGCACGGATTTCCGTTGAGTTTCTGGGGAGAGGCGTGGCTGGGCGTCATCGGCGGGCTTCTGATCCGCCGTCCGCTCTTCTTCGATAATTACCGGACCGGGGTGCTTTACCGGGAATTCTATTCCATGGCCGACATCGCGGCGACTGAAAAAGCGCTGGCGGACGTCATCGCCATCGATGAGCTTCTTGGACTGATGGACGATTTTTCGTTGAAGGTTCCCCGGCGTCTGGTAACGTGGGACAGCCTGATGCTGACGCTATGGGCCCGCCATGCCACGGGCTATACAAGCGATCATCTGGCCTTGTCCCTGTCGGTTTTCAAGCCGTTTTACGAAGGATTGTGGGACGGTGCGCTGCCGTCCCGGAAGATCAGCGATGCCGCCAAGGAAAATTTTCTGAGCTGGCTGTCCGAAGCCGTGCGGTTGGATGCATACGCCCTGTCGCAAAAATTCCGGGAGATCCTGGAGGCGCTTTTCGATGCCGTGGGGCATGAATATCAGGGGGTTTCGGCAGCCCATCTCGATCCCAGACATATCCATTTATTCATGCTGTCTTGACAATCCCGCGCAGATGATCTTAAGATACCCACTTTATGAATGAATCGATTATGAACGATGTAAAGGAGACCGCATATGCCTATATATGAATTCAAATGTTTGGAATGCAACGCGTATTTTGAGATTCTGGTGACCCGCACGGACGAGGAGGTCGAAACGGCATGCCCGAAATGCCGGGCTGAGAATTTCGAAAGAGTCATGAGTTCGACCAATTATGCCATGGGAGCGGGAGCGTCTTCCGGCGTCAAGGCCCAGACGCGTCAGTGTTCGATCGGGTCGTGCACCACCTATGAGGTGCCCGGCATGACGCGGTAGCGGCCGCGGGATCCGAATCAGGTCGCATCAATACAGGAATGACAGTACAAGCCCCATGACCTTACAACCGCCTTCCTATCTCGACACTTATCGCACAGGCCTTCTCGACGAGCGGATCGAAACGGCTGAACGCCGTCTGGAATGCTGTACGCTATGCCCCCGTGCCTGCCGGGTGAACCGACAGAAGGGAGAGACGGGATTTTGCAGCACCGGCGCAGAGGCGTGGGTATCGAGCTATGCACCGCATTTCGGGGAAGAGACGCCTCTCACCGGAAGGAACGGCTCCGGAACGATTTTTTTCACCCATTGCAATCTGGGCTGCCTCTTCTGCCAGAATTACGATATCAGCCGGGGCGGCGAAGGCCGACCGGTCGATGCCGGGCAGCTGGCGCAGATGATGCTCGCCCTGGAAAAAAGCGGATGTCATAACATCAATTTCGTCACGCCGTCCCATGTGGTCCCCCAGATCCTGGCAGCGCTGAAGCCCGCGATCGCAGGCGGGCTTTCCATACCGCTGATCTATAACAGCAGCGGCTATGACACGGTCGAGACCCTGGCGCTGCTGTCGGGCGTGGTCGACATCTATATGCCCGACTTCAAGTTCTGGCGCCCGGAAACCGCGGAAAGCGCATGCGACGCCCCGGATTATCCGGATGCCGCCCGCCATGCCCTGATCGAAATGCACCGCCAGGTGGGGGATCTCGTCATCGACGCCGACGGCATCGCCCGGCGCGGTCTTCTGGTCCGTCATCTTGTGCTCCCGGGAGGATTGGCCGATACCGGCCGTGTCATGGCGTTTATCGCCGAAAGAATTTCGAAAAACACCTACGTCAATATCATGCCCCAGTACCGTCCCTGCGCCAGGGCTGCCGAGATTGCGGGATTTGACGGCTTTCCTTCCCGAAGTGATTTCGAAATGGCCGTAAAGGCCGCTAGGGATGCTGGAATTACACGGCTTGACGAACCTCGGCGCGTTTTTATGATGGCCTAGCGATCATGGGAAGCATCTATGCTATCGGTGACATACACGGCTGCCTTGACAAGCTCGAAACGCTGATGTCTACTATCGACGTCGATGTGCAGCGGGACCAGCTGGTCTTTCTGGGCGATTATATCGATCGGGGACCGTCGTCCTACGAGGTGGTCGACTACCTGATGCAGATCATCCGCCGGATGCCCGCCACTGTTTTCCTGAAGGGAAATCATGAGGAAATGTTTACCCATTATCTCTCCGGCATGGATCGTCAGTTGTTTGTGATGAACGGCGGCCAGGCCACGTTGGAGAGTTATATGAAAAACAGGACGGAGGCGGACGGCAGTCTCATCCCGTCGGAACATCTCCGATTTTTTTCTTCTCTGCGACTATATTACCAGACGGACGATTATATCTTCGTTCACGCGGGTCTCAGAGACAATATTCCCCTTGAATCACAGAAGACCGAAGATCTTCTGTGGATACGCGATGCGTTTATCGCTTCCGAATATGATTTCGGCAAGCGCGTGATCTTCGGTCATACCCCGTTCAACACGCCGCTGGTCCAGCCCAATAAAATCGGCGTCGATACCGGAGCGGTGTACGGCAACCAGCTGACCTGCGTCAAGTTGCCTGAAACCGAGTTTTTTCATGTCTGACAACAGTGTGATGTGATATTGGCGGATGCAGACGTTTTTGGAGAACCGGCCGTTCCAGGTGGCGATGGATTTTCAATGAAGGAGGATTACCGATGATGAAAAGATACATACCCATCATTTTCACCCTGCTCTTGTGTATCAGCAGTACGGCGCTGGCCGAGCGCATGACGGTCAATGTCCCCATGGCGAACGTCCGATCCGGACCCGGCAACGAAAACGCCGTTTTGTGGAAGCTCGAGAAATATCATCCGGTCGATGTCCTTAAAAAACAGGATGTCTGGTATTATTTCCAGGATTTCGAAGGCGACAAGGGGTGGATTCATAAAAGTTTGCTGACCAGCGAACCTTCCGTCATCGTGGTGAAGGATCGGTGTAATATCCGCTCGAATCCCGACACGGGCAGCGCCATTGTATTCACGGTCGAAAGGGGCGTGCCGTTCAAGGTGGTCAAGAAAGAAGGGGACTGGATCAGCGTTGTCCACGCCGACGGCGACAAAGGCTGGATCTATAAAAGCCTGGTATGGTGACGCCTCGTTTCAACATTTTATCAATGATTCCCTGAAAGGGAGACCCATGTTTTCATCAAATTCCGAAGAAAGGCGCTGGGTCGTGGGCATCGGCTCCGCCCTTGTCGATATTCTGGTGCACGAGGAAGATGATTTTGTTGAAAAAGCCGGCGCCGTCAAAGGCGGGATGGCGTATGTGGACAACCGGGTGATCGACGATACCGTTAAAATGGCCTCGAAAAGGCCGTTTTTCGTTCCGGGAGGCTCCGCCTGCAATACCGTCATCGGGGTCGGAAGGCTGGGCGGACAGGCCCGTTTCGTGGGGAAAAGCGGTAACGGCAATCTGGCGGGGCTTTTTGAATCGGAACTGAAGAGCAACAACGTCCAGCCATACCTGTTCAAGTCGTCATCGCTGACCGGCAGGGTGCTTTCCATCATCACGCCGGATGCCCAGAGGTCCATGCTGACCTATCTGGGAGCCTCGGCCGAGGCGCGGCCGGAAGAGATCACGCCGGCTTGCTTCAACGGCGCGGCGGTGGTGCATGTCGAGGGGTATCTGCTGTTTAACAGGGAGCTCATCCTGGCCGCGCTCGATGCCGCAAAATACGTGGGCGCCAGGATATCCCTCGATCTGGCGAGCTTTACCGTCGTTCAGGAATCGAAGCATTTTCTGGCGGAAATCGTGAAAAAATATGTCGATATCCTGATCGCCAACGAGGATGAAGCCAAAGCATTCACGGGATATTCGGATGAAACGGATGCCGTCCATGCCTTGGCGGAACATTGTGAAATCGCCGTATTGAAACTGGGAGAGAGAGGAAGCCGCATTGGTTGGGCGGGCGGCGTCACCCACATCGCGCCAAGGTGCGATACGCCGGCGGTGGATACCACCGGCGCCGGCGACCTCTGGGCATCGGGTTTTCTCTACGGCCTTGTCAATGGCCTCTCCATTGAAAAGAGCGGTGAATTGGGGTCTCTTTGTGGTTACGAAGTATGCCGGGTGGTCGGTGCTAAAATTTCCAATGAAGGCTGGCAGAGAATCAAGGCATCTCATGCCGATTCCTTGACCGACCGAAGTGCCGCCGGCGGTCTTCGGCCCGTCCCGCCGGACATGCATCCGACCCCCGGCCGGAAACCTTTGTGCGGCGTTTGAAACCCAATATATTTTTTCGTTCCCGAAGGGGAGATGCAGAAACGAGGAGAAGATATGGCAATCAAAAGTAAATCCCGGAAACAGCGCCTCAAGCAACCGGATGAGTTTCTGACGTTTTCAGGCAGAGTCCTTGCGGCACTCATCAAATACAAGGTCTATACGATCAGCGTCCTGGTGTTGCTCTTGGCTGTCGTCCTGCTGGTGTCGGGGATAGATTATATGGACAACCGTGCCGAAAACCGGGCGTTTACCCTCCTGGGAAAGGGAATCTTGGACTATGACAAAAGGCTTGCCGGTAAAGGTCCGAAAAAAGCCTACGCGGATGCCGCCAAGGCTTTTCAGCCGCTTCTCGAAGATTATTCCGGAAGAGACGGCGGCAAGCTGGCACGGATCGTTTATGCGGGAATGGCATACGATGCCGGTGATTTTGACAAGGCGATCGCTCTTTACCATGAGGCCCTGGACGATGTGGATGACTATCCGGAATTCAAGCCCTTTATCGTCAGCGGCCTGGCGCTTGCCTATGACGCCAAAAAAGATTATGCCAAGGCGGAACAGAATTTTCAGCGCATCGCCCAGAGTGCTGATCCGTTATTGAAAGAGGACGCATATCTGAATCTGGGTCTGATTTACGACCAGATGGGAAACCATGAAAAAAGTGCGGAAATCTTCAAAAAGTTTATTGCCGATTATCCCAAATCGGCCTTTATCGGCATGGTTAAGGAAAAGCTTGCCAACAGCTGATATTACACCGCGGCGTTGAATTTCTGTCCTTGGCCCGCTCCAAGACGCCCTCACCGGACGGATTGATGGAGCGGGCTATTTTTTGGAGCCGACATCCAGATTGTATTTCTTGATCTTCTGATTCAGGCCGCTCTTTCCGATGCCCAGCATTTTCGCGGCATGGGACTGAACATTGTTGGCGAGATTCAAGGCGCGGGTGATCATGGCTTTTTCGATCTCGGCCAGGGTTTCGGAAAGGGTGGCATTGACCGGAAAATCACTGATGCGGAGGGTCGCATGAACATTGGCCTGAAAACTTTTAGGCAGGTCGGACACCTGGATCGTGTCTGCCGGACAGAGGATCATCGCCCTTTCGATAACGTTTTCGAGTTCCCGGATATTGCCGGGCCAGTGATATTCATAAAAGAGACGCTCGACCTCCTGGTCGATTCCCCTGATCGGAATTTCCGAATTTCTTTCGCCGGCGTATTTATCGATGAAGTGATGCACCAGAGGGCGGATATCCTCGATGCGTTCCCTCAGCGGGGGCAGGGTCAGGTGCAGAACATTAAGACGATAGAAAAGATCCTCGCGGAAATTTCCTTGGGCGACCTCTTTTTTCAGCTGCTTGTTGGTGGCGGCGATAATACGGATATCGACGGTGATCGGTTTTGTGCCGCCGACCCTTTCGAAGGATTTTTCCTGGAGAACCCTGAGGAGCTTGACCTGAAGGCTCTGGGAGAGCTCACCGATTTCATCCAGAAAGATCGTTCCCCGGTCCGATAATTCGAACCGGCCTTTTTTCATGGATATGGCGCCGGTAAACGCGCCTTTTTCATGCCCGAACAGTTCGCTCTCCAGAAGGCTTTCCGACAGGGCCGCGCAGTTGACGGCAATGAATGGTTCGTTTCGTCTGTGGCTGTTGAAATGGATCGATTTTGCCACCAACTCCTTTCCTGTGCCGTTTTCCCCTTCGATCAGAACGGTTGCCGTTGCCGGCGCAATCTTCTGGATCGTTTCGAAAACGATCCGCATGGGCTTGCTTTTGCCGATGATGTTGCCGAAACGGTACCGGGTTTCGATGCTGTTGCGAAGATGGCGGTTTTCCTTGACGATCCTGAACATCTCGATGGCTTTGTTGACATAGATGACGAGGCTGTCGTTTTCAAACGGTTTAAGGATATAATTATAGGCGCCTTTTTGCATGGCTTCGACCGCTTTTTCAACGGTTCCATAGGCGGTCATCATGATGACCGGCAGGTCCGGATCCTTTTCCTTGATACTTTCGAGCAGATCGATGCCGTCCATGCCCGGCATCTTCATATCGGTAATCACCAGATCGATGTCCGCGCTTTCGATGATCTTGAGAGCGTCATTGCCGCTATTGGCGGTAAGCGTTTCAAAACCCTCTTCCTCCAGAACCGCGCTCAAGATCAGCGTGTAGTTTTTTTCGTCGTCGACGATCAGAATGGTTTCCATGCTAGGCCTCCCTGTTGACCGGCAGTTCGATCGTGACCTGGGCACCGTAGATCGGTCTGTTTTCGATGCGGATCGTTCCATTGTGGGCTTCGATGATGTTTTTGACGATGCCGAGTCCCAGACCGGTGCCGGTCTCTTTGGTGGTAAAGAAAGGATCCCAGATCTTTTCCAGAATTTCCTGGGGAATTCCTTTTCCCTTGTCCTTGAAAACCACCGTCACCGTTTTATCATCCGATTCAATATCCACCTGGATTTCACCGCCGCCGGGCATCGCCTGCATGGCATTGATCAGAATATTCAAAAACACCTGATACATCATATCCGCGTCGGCATGGATCGGTGGAATATTTCCGGTATAGCGCTTCTTGATGGTATATCCCTGCGCTTCGATCTGCGGGTTCAGAAAGGTGATGTTTTTTTCGATGATTTCATCGATCATGCAGGGAACGAAATTGGGTGGATGGGGTTTTGCATAGTTCAGGAAGTCCGTGATGATATTGTTGAGCCGGTTCGCCTCTTCGACGATGACATCGGGGATGCTGTTCATGGGAGCGGTTTTGTCCATCTTCTTTTTGAGCAATTCGGCGGAGCTGCGGATAATGCCTAAGGGATTTCTGATTTCATGGGAAATCCCCGCCACCATTTCTCCCAGGGAAGACAGCCGCTCCGCCCGGCTCAGCTGCTCCTTGAGCCGGATTCTTTCGAGGGTGCGCTGCTGAATGATCCCTTCTCCTTTTTTGACGACGAAAATCAGAATGATCAGCAGAAAGATCATCACGACGGCGCACGTAATGGTCACCCGGATCTGAAATCGAAAAATGGTTTCATAGTCTTCGGAGAGATCCTGGACGATCTCGACCACGCCAAGCACCTCACCGGAAATAGGCGTCAGGGGTCGGGCCTCGCGCAGCGGTGCGAAGGTGATCACTTTAATCTCTTTGGGCATGCCAAAAAGTTTTTCCCAAAAGTTGCCTTTCTGAACGAGCGTGAAAGAGGAGCGGCCGCTCAGGGCCTGTCGATATCCTTCCCCCCCAAAATCCTTTTTTCCTACCATATCCGGGTCGAAACTGTAGGAAATGATATTCTTTTTGGCGTCATACAGATTGACGAGATCCACCTTGAAGCTGTGAAAGGTGTTCCGGACGATTTTATCCATCAACTGGAACTGTTTCTGATCGCTCAGTTGTATTTTTCCAAAGAGGTAAAACACGGGGACCTGAAACTGTGTATAAATCTGGTGATTGAGATTTTCCACGAGCAATCGTGCGTAATCCTGACTTTTCTTGAATTGAAGCGAGCGTGCCCAGTGGATGTTGAGGATGCAGAGAATAACGGTTCCGATAAAGATGGCGATCAGGCTGGTAAAGGTGAAATATTTGACGAGGCGGAAAGGTTTCGTTTTTTCTTCAACAGACGACCGGGACATCAGTGGCGACGTTCTATTTTTCACAGTGCTTCGGAAAGAGACACGGTTTTTCGTAAACCATAAAAGATATACCCTTCAAGTCTGTGCCGCCGCATCAGCACCCTGGAGCGATATGACATATGTTTTGGCATTTTAATTGAATTAATATTTTATAATATTGAAGAGTTAAGAATAATAACAGCCAAGGGGAAACAAGCGATAAAATTATTTTGGGCACGAGGGTCTTTTTTATTGACACGATATTATAAATATTGTTATAGACCTTCAACGGGAAAAGTGAAGCATCAAAATCAATGCTCAAAAGCGCTCTTCCCCGGGGAAATCGCTGTCCGGAATCGACTTCCTTTCAGATCCAGAGCACCGATCTTTTTTCAGACAATTTTGTTGCAGCTTTTTGGCATACAGTTTCATGATATTTTCCGTTCATGAGCTTCGGAACGAAAGTCGCGAAATCGCAAGTTCCGCGTATATATGATCTTAATGTATATTCGCTGATATTTCAACAGACAATTGCTTTTCGCGTAAGCCCGAACTGAACGGAAGCGTATCCGGCGTATTGTTATCGATCGACCATGCGATTACTTAATGAATAGGGTTACGTTCTGCATGCGCGTCTAGCCTTGCCGCCCCTGATCCCGCGGCGCTGCGGCGTGATCCAGGGACGATTTTTAAATTCATAAAATAATGATGACAAAGAGCTTATCATGTTATTTGGGAAAAACAAGGACATCGTCGGAATAGACATCGGTTCCCGGACAATCAAGGTCGCACAGGTCGAAGAGAATAAAAAGGGCTGGGCGATCCGGAAATTCGGTATGATCGACATCGCGCCGGGTTTGATCGAAGAGGGCGCCGTTAAAAACCCCGAGGCTGTTGCCTATCTCATCCGCCAGCTTTTCTCCTCTCAGAAAATCAAGGAAAACAATGTTGCCGTCTCTATCGGAGGCTATTCCACCATCGTCAAAAACATCAGTGTTCCGGCCATGGAGGAAGAGCAGCTTCAGGAAATGATCCAATATGAAGCCGAGCAGTATATCCCTTTCGATATCAATGACGTCAACCTCGATTTTCAGATCATCGGTGAAAACGAGATCAACCCCAATCAAATGAACGTCCTTTTGGTGGCGGCCAAAAAGGAAATGGTGAACGATTACGTCAATCTTGTTCAATTGGTCGGCTTGAATCCCTGTATCATCGATGTTGACGCTTTCGCTCTCCAGAACATCTACGAGATGAATTATGGCGCAAAAGGGGAGAATGTCGCCCTGATCGATATCGGCGCCAATAAAACAACCCTCAATATCCTGAAGGATAATTTTTCGGTTTTCATGAGGGATGTTTCTCTGGGATGCCAGCAGATCAGTACAAAAATCGTCTCGCTTGCCAACTGCACGCTCGAAGAGGCGGAAGGTCTGTATCACAATGAAGGCACAGACAAGCTTTCCGACAAGGAAATGATCGAGATCGTTTCATCGGTCGTTACCTCCTGGTGTACGGAAATCGGACGTGCGCTCGATTTCTTCTATTCCACCTACCCAGGGGATCAGATCCGCAAGATCATCCTGAGCGGCGGCGGCGCAAAAATAAAGAAGTTCAGGGAGCTCCTTGCGGCGGAAACCTCCTCTGAGGTTGAAATTATCCGGCCTTTTGAAAAGTTTTCCACCGGCAGCGATTTTGATCTTTCATACCTCGAGCAGATTGCTCCCCAGGCCGCAATTTGTCTTGGATTAGCCATCAGAAAGATTGACGACAAATGATACGGATAAATCTTCTCCCATTTCGCAATGCACGGCAGAAGGAAAATATCAAGCAGCAGGTATCTGTTTTTCTTCTTATTCTCATCCTTTTAACCATTCCTCTGTTCTGGTACAGCAGCCGTCTGGACGGCAAAATCGAGGCGCTCGAGGGCCAGATCGCATATACCAAAAAGGATATCGCCAAGTACAAAGAACTCGCATTGGAATCCGAGGCCCTGAAGAATAAAATCGCCATTCTCAACACCAAGCTCAAGATTATCGGGAACCTGGAAAAGAGTCAGAAAACCGCCTTTCTTCTGATGGATACCATGACCGGTATGGTTATTGAAAAAAAGATGTGGTTCAGCCGGCTGGAGGCGATGGAAAAAGCGATCCGGGTCTCCGCGCCCGGGAAGGCCAAAGGCGGAAAGAGGAAGGGTAAAAAAGAGGACAATGCGCCGATCGTCGATGTGCGCCGCCCTGAAATCGATGTCAAGATCGATGGAATGGCGCTGGACAACCAGACTGTGGCGGACTTTATGACGCGGCTTGAAGATTCTGACGTTTTTTCCAATATCAGATTGATCAACCTCAAGCAGGAAACCTTTAAGCAGGGCAAGGATCAGGAAGACATCAGCTTGAGGGATTTTCAGGTTTACTGCAATGGGACTCCCGAAAAATCGGAGGCGAAAAAAAACCATCATGAATAAATTAGGTCCTCCTTCAGCGGCTTTTATCGATTCATATCTGGAAAAAATCGGCAGGCTGTCCAAAACCCGGCGCATCGTGATCTGTGCGGTAACGTTGTTCCTGCTCATCGCTCCCGTGGTTTATTTCGTCTACATGCCCAAGTATGAGACGATCAGCACCCTCGGAGAAGAATACGAATCCCTCTCGGCACAATTGCAGCAATACAAACAAAAGGCCAAGGAATTGCATAAATTCAGGGCTGAGGCAAAGGCCATCGAGGCCGATTTCGAGAGAGCGCGGCAGGCGCTGCCGGAGAGTGAGGAAATTCCATCCCTGCTGAAAAATATCTCCCACGCCGGACAGGACGCCGGACTCGAGTTTCTCCAGTTCAAGCCCGAACGGGAGAAGAAGATCGGGTTTTATGCTGAAATTCCCGTTTCCATGAGATTCAAAGGCTCCTACCATGAGGTGTTGGGCTTCTTTTACGAGGTTTCGAGGCTCTCTCGGATCGTCAGTATCAAGGATATCAAGATGAATGCGACTAAGGACCGGAAGCGCAAAGGGGAAAGCGAATGGGAACAATTGGATGTTTCCTGTACTTCCGTCACCTATAAGTTTGTGGATAAACAACCCCCGATCTCCACCGCAACCAGGAAAAAATAATTGAGAGCCATGTATAAATATGCCTGCTTAATCATCTGTATGGTTTGTTTTTTCTGTAGCGGATGCGAAGAAAAAGCCGCAGCGCCGCCGCCCAAACCCAACATCGTGTCCAAGAAGATCGACCTTACAACCAAAGGGAAAGACGTGCGGGCGGTCGCGGCATCCGGCACGGCATCATCGCTCGACAAGCCGAAAGGATCTACCGCGCCGGCCGGCGGTGCGGTCCTGAAGACCGGGCAGGTGTCAGAGACGCCGGGAGTCCGGGCACCACTTGCGGATGCCGCCGCTTTACAGGTTGCAGGCGCACCGCCCACGACGCCTCCGGTCACGACGTCTTCGGCCAAAACATCTTCGGATGGACAGATGACGGCGGACGATATCGACATGAGCGACAAGGAACTCCAGGATATCCTGAATACGGCGGGCGGCACGGACGGGGATGTTCTGAAAAAGCCGTCCGGCTATAGCGCCAAAAGCAAAATAGACCCGTTTGAACCGCTGTTTAAGCCAAAACCGGCGGATAAACCCGCTCCCTCGGCGGCGAAAGAAAAACAGACCGTTCCCACGCGCCGGCTGACCCCTCTTGAAAAGGTGGACCTGGATCAACTGAAGCTGGTGGGCATCGTACGCGCCGCAAGCGGCGACAAAGCCCTTGTGGAGGATGCATCGGGAAAAGGATACATCGTCATCCGAGGAACCTATATGGGGATTCACTCCGGACAGGTGGTGGATATTTTGAAGGATCGAATTGTGGTGGAAGAAGAAGACAATGACGTGTTGGGAAACAAGAGGGTCCACAAGAGAGAGTTGAAATTTCAACGGCCTTCCGGAGATGAAATATTATGAAATGTAATCCACAGAAAATTGTGCGCATTCGAAGGTTTTTGATCGCAGTTCTCGTTCTTCTATGCATGGCGGCGGTTCAGCCTTCGGCAGAGGCCGAGATTCCGAAGGCGGCATCTCCGATCGATGGGTCGGGCGCCGCAGGCGTCGGTGAACCGAATTTTCCGCAGGCGACGCAGCTGCAGTCCGTTTATGCCGCCCGCCAGGGAAAGGGAATGAAAGTATTTGTCGGCGCCGACGGCATGATCAAAGATTACAAGGCGTTTACCATCGACGATCCGCCGCGGATTGTCTTTGATCTTTTCAACCTCAAGAGCCCCTACGACAAGGAAAAGATCATTTCCGTCAAGACCGATTGGGTCGATCAGATTCGGTATGCCGGCGAGTCCGACAAGGTAAGACTCGTACTGAACACCAAAAAAGCGTATCTGACCGGCTACGAAGCCGTGCCGGTTGAAAACGGCCTCCTGATTCAGATCGGTACGGGTGCGAACCAGCTGGTCATGAAATCGGTGACGGCGCCGGCTCAGGAGGCCGCCGCTGTCGAGAAAACAGCCGCTGAAAATGGCGGTCAGAAAGCCGGGAAGGACGCGCCCGCCGCGAAAAGGTCGACGGTTCAGCGCGCCGCAAACAGAGGCCCCGCCGCCGTCGATCAGATCGAGTTTATCGGCACGGATGCAGGTAAATCCACCCTGGTCGTGGGAACGACGCGGCCGGTGAAATATGATGCCAGGAAAATCGACGACAACCGCCTGGAGCTGAGACTCCTGAACGCCAGACTTCCCGATGACCGTGAGCGCCCCTTGATCACAGACCGTTTTGAAAGCGCGGTCGATGAAATCATTCCGAAAACGCGGCCTGCCGGCGGCAATACGGTCCTTTTCGATATCAAGCTCCGGGAGGGTGTTCCGTATGTTATCGAGCAAGATGGAAACACGCTGAAGGTCAATTTCGCGGCGTCGACCGTCCCGCCGAAACCGCTGACAGGCATGATGGCCGCCGAGAAGACGGTGCCGGTTTCCCCGCCGTCCGTCGTTGCCGGAGGGGCGAAAAATCAGGATCAGACCTCCCCTGCCGGTTCGGGTATGGCGCCGGTGTTGCCGTCGGTTCCAAAGCCGCCCCCCGCCGCCCCGTCGGATCTGAATCTCGATTTTGGCGAGGAGCTGGGAATCATCGAGGATCTTCCCGTCTATACGGGAGAGAAGATCGCCCTCGACTTTTACGAAACCGACATCAAGAATGTCTTCAGGATCCTTCGGGAAGTCAGCAATACGAACTTCGCGATCGACAAGGATGTCACGGGAAAGGTGACCCTGACCTTGGCCGAACCCGTGCCCTGGGATCATATTCTGGATCTCGTATTAAAGATGAACAAGCTCGGGAAGACCGTCGAAGGAAATATCATCCGTATCGCCACCCGGGCGACCCTCGCGGAAGAGGCGCGCCTCAGGCAGGAAAAGAGAACGGCGGAGCTGGCCGCCAGGGATCAGCAGCAGCAGCTCGAACCGCTCTATACCGAATACATGCCGGTAAACTATTCCAACGCGAACCGGGAAATCAAACCGCATATCGAAAAGCTCCTCACCAAGGACCGCGGAAACGTCAGCGTGGATGAGCGCACCAATATGATCATCATCACGGATACCGCGGAAAAAATCCGGAAAACGAAAGAGCTGATCAGCAAACTCGACCGCGTGACCCCGCAGGTGCTCATCGAGGGGCGGGTCGTCGAGGCCACCACCAATTTTTCGAAGGAAATCGGCACCACATGGCAGATGGGGATCGGCGTGCAGCAGACCGGCACCGGCGTTGAGCAGACCCCCGATTCATCGGCCATCAACATCGGCGGCGCCACCGACGTCGTGACCGACACCGTCAATAACCGCGTCGGTACCGGCCCCCAGAGGGGATACAATGATCTGGGCGGCACCTACGGCTATAACATGGCCGTGGATTTCCCCATCGCCGCTTCAGACTTCGGCAGCATCGGCTTCAATTTCATGCGGATCGCCGGAACGCCGTTTCTTCTGAACGCCAAGCTCCATGCCATGGAATCCCAGGGCGAGGCCAAGATCATCTCGGCGCCGAAGGTCGTGACCCTGGACAATAAAAAGGCCGTCATCAAGCAGGGTGTCAGCTATCCCTACCAGACGGTGGAAGACGGTGAGGTGAAAGTCGAGTTCAAGGATGTGGATCTTCTGCTCGAGGTCACCCCGCACGTCACGCCGGACAACCGGATCTCCATGAGCATCAACATCACCAAGAACGATCTGGGCGATGTCATATCCGGTCAGCAGTCGTTCACGACCAAGGAGGCCCAGACGGAGCTTCTCGTCAACGACGGCGACACCGTCGTCATCGGCGGCATCATCAAAACCGTCACGCGGCAGAATATGGAGGGCATCCCCTATCTCAACAAGGTGCCCATTCTCGGATGGCTGTTCAAGGCGGAAGGCGCAGACGATCAGAAAGAGGAGCTTCTGATCTTTATCACCCCCAAGATCATTCAGCTCGAACAGCGGCTGGTACAGTTCTAAACCGTGATTACCCTCATGAACCGACGGACAGGAAGGTTATCCTCATGATGAGAAATAATAATAAAGCAATCGTTTTGCTCCTGATATCGAGTTTTCTTGTCTTCACCATCATCGGCTGCGGCTCTTCAGGCGGTATGAATGAAGAGACGCCCGGCGCCGGTTCAGGCTCCGGATCCGTCGTCGTACCGCCGCCTGTGGGCGCCCTTTCCCTGAGGGCGGAGCAGTACACCATACCCTCCGATAACCAGGGGTACAGCCTCGTTACCGCGACGGTCGTTTTGAGCAACAACTCCCCTGCGGTTGGTGCAGTCGTCTCGTTTTCCACGAATGGCGGTTTGATCATGGCGGACGAAGATGAAGCCGACACGGCAGCCGCACCGTTCGATCCCTCCGCCGTCCAGACGGATTCACGCGGCGCGGCAAAGATCCGGCTGATGTCCGGACCGGACCGCAGCAACCGGATCATCACCGTTAACGCGACGGCAGGCGGCACGACCAAGTCCATTCCCATCCAGGTGGTGGGGACGACGATATCCCTCGACAACAACAATACCAGCCTCGACGCCGAGGGGAACAAAACCTCCACCCTCGTCATAACCGTTCAGGATGCCACGCCATCCCCCATCAATGATGCGGAGGTCAGGATCAGCGTTGACCCGGAAGGAAGCCTGAGCTGGGCGCCGTCGGAAAATCTCCGAACCGATATGAGCGGCCGCCTGGAGCTCAAAATCACCGGACGGCAGCCGACCGGAAACGCCGTTTTGCGGATTGAATCCTCAGGAGATGTGAAAACCCAGACCTACGAGGTTTACAGCAGCGTCAACATCTTTACGATCACCGCTCCGGCGGCGAGTCCGTATTCATGGTCGACCGCCCGGGATCTTGTCGTCACGGTCCGGGCACCCCAGCAGAACACGGTGAGGTTTGTCAGCAGCTTCGGCCAGTGGCAGGGCAGCGGCAGCACCGGACAGAAATATATCGACGTGCCGGTGAACGCAGTAACCAAGGAGGTGTCGGCGGTTCTATCCTCAGCCGAGGCCGGCGTCGCCACCATCCAGGTCTTCGATCCGGCCAGACCGTCGGTCTCCGACACCATCCAGGTGGCGTTTTCGGCGCCGTCCAGCGAGGCATGCCGCATGTCGCTGCAGGCCAGCGCAAATGTTGTGGCGCCGAGTTTCGGTGCGGTCGTCAATTCGGTTGAATTGACCGCAAAGGTCAAAAATCGTTTCGATCAGGCCGTCAGCAATGTTCCGGTGCTCTTTTTCCTGAACGGAGCGACCACGACCGGCGGCGGTGAGCGGTTGTCTCCCGCCATTGCCTACACGGATCCTCAGGGGTTTGCGCACTCGACCTTCTCTTCCGGCAGCGGCAGTTCGGATGCCGAAGGGGTCGAGGTATCCGCCATGATCCTCGATGCCGGTGTGAGTGACGCCATCTGCAATCCGGTCAGCGCCGTCAGAATCGTGATCGGCGGGTCGGCGGGAGCGATCTTTATCGGCCAGAGCAGCAAGATCGAATCGATCAACAGCGACACGACCTACAAGTTGCCGATGTCGGTGCTGGTTGCCGATTCCAACGGCAATCCCATGCCCAATACCCCGGTCACCCTCAAGCTGTGGCCAACCCGGTACCATACAGGCTACCGGACGGCGGAAAACAAATGCCCGATCGTCGTTACCGGCACCTTTCCCAACGAGGACGTCAACCGCAACCTGATGTGTGATTTTTGTACACCGTGTCAGACAGCCGTTGGCGAAGACATCGACAACGATTGTGAACTGACACCCCCCAGCAGTGCGGCCGGCTCCCTGCCGGGCCTCGTCCAGACGAACGCGGACGGTGTCGCGGAATTCTACCTTGTCTATCTCAAGGAATCGGCCGCGTGGCTCGAAGACGAGGTGGTTGCCGCAGCCCAGGTTTACGGCACCGAAGTCCGCTCGACGCTCACCTTCTGGCTGCCGGAGCTGGTGGGAGAATCATGCAATCTGCCCGGCGAATCCCCGTTCAATCCCGATGTTCCGCTTGTGGTGCGGAAGGAGGGTGTGAGCCCTGTCGCCGCCGCGGTGCCGGACGCCGGCACGCATTCACTGATCGGCGATTTCATCGGCATCGACGCTGCCAGGGGACCTTACGCGTTCCGCCCCCTGCACGGACGTTATGACGATCCTTTCCGCCCGCATGAAGGATAACCTCTGAGCCGCGGTTGATGCCGGATGGCGGCGGACGGAAACCGAGGGCCGGTATAAAGGCCCTCATAACAATCACTTCGAGCGGCAGCCTATTCCGGGCTGCCGTTTCCGCGTATCCGCCCTGATATTTTTCTCACCTCGGACAGTATCCGCTGCACGTCCATTGTCCGGATCTTTCCTTCGCCCATGATCACCTTGCCCCCCACCATGACCGTCCGCACATCCGATGCCTTGGCCGCATAGACGATCTGCGAAGCCGGATGATAGAGGGGCGTCATGTGGGGCTTTTCGGTACCGACAATGATGATGTCGGCCTGCTTTCCGACCTCGAGAGACCCGGTGACGTCGCCCAGGCCGATGGCGCGGGCGCCTGCCGATGTCGCCATCCGGATGACCGTCCGTGCGTCCATCACCGTAGGGTCAAGGGTATTGACTTTATGCAGCTTGGCCGCGGTGTCCATCTCCTGAAACAGATCCAGATTGTTGTTGCTGGCGCATCCATCCGTTCCTAGTCCCACCGTGATGCCGGCGGCGAGATAGCCCGGCACCGGGGCGATGCCCGCGCCCAGTTTCATATTGCTTTCCGGGTTATGGGAGATCGCCGCCGCCGTTTTGGCGATGTGTTCGACATCCGCCCGGTCGGTCCATACGGCATGCACCAGCAGGGTTCCAGCATCCAGAATACCCAGCGTGTCCAGATAACGGACCGGGCTGACGCCGTGCGTTGCCATGCAGCGCTCCCGTTCGACCCGGGTTTCGGCGGCGTGGATCTGAAACAGAACCCCTTGCGATCGGGCGACGGCCTTTGCCCGCTTCAATGTTTCCCCCGAGCAGGTATAAGGGGAGTGGCAGAAGACCGCCGGCGAGATCAGCGGATCGACATTCCGCCATTTTTCCACAAAATCAGCGGCGCAATCGATATTCTTTTTCGGGTCGGGCACGCCCGGGGCCGGAAAATCGATGATCCCCTGCCCGAGCACCGCCCGCATGCCGGCCTGCCGAACGGCACGGGCCACCGCATCTTCATGGAAATATCCGTCACAACAGGTGGTGGTTCCGGAGAGGATCATTTCCGCGCAGGCGAGTTGGGCGCCCCGGAACACCGTTTCCGAATCGATATGGGCGGCTTCCGCGGGAAAAATCGTTTCGTTCAGCCACGCCATCAGGGGGAGGTCATCGGCGAGCCCCCGGAAAAGCGTCATGGGCAGATGGGTGTGGGTGTTGACGAGCCCCGGCATGACGATCCCGCCGCCGGCGTCGATGGTTTCCGCAGCGGGGGGGAGGTGGCCTGCATCGCAGCGGTTCACGATCGCCGCGATGCTGCCGTCACGGATGCAGAGGACGCCGTCTGCGATGATATCGAAATTACCGTTGACGGTGACAAGGATGCCGTTGTGGATGATCACATCGAATGGTGTCGCTGATGCCATGAATATTCTCCCTCGGACGTTAATAAAGAATGACGACGATCATTTCCCGCGTCTGAATATCAGGATCCAGGACAAAAAACCATATGACGCTGAAAGATCGTCGCATCAGGCCGGAGGTTAAAATCCCGAGCTTTATCTTCTCGACAATACACCGAAATAACGATAGTATAGCACAATACGGAACAGCAGCACCTTTTGGAGGATCAGGCGGTGGGCTATACCATTCTCATTACCGGCGCGTCCGGTTATCTCGGATCGGCCATCAGCGTGGATCTGGCCAGGGATCACCAGGTCGTCGGCATCTGCCGCAGGGATCCCCCGGCGGCGCAGCGGCGGGCGGCGCCCCGAGCGATCTGGGAAAAAAGTGAAATCATCGACATCGACTGTATCGAAACCGTTTTTAAACGTCAGAGGGCGCGCGGCCATCATATCGATTTCGTCCTTCACTTCGCCGCCTTTACAGACTATGACGACAAGTGGCAAGACGAATATTGCGACACCAACGTCATCGGGACCCGGAACATTATCGCGGTGGCGGACCGGTACGGCGGGGTGCGACGGATCGTATTCGCGGGAAGCATTGCCGCTCTGATCCCGCCGGCGTCGGGGGAAGGCATTCTGACCGAACGGAGCCCTGCCGGCGGGACCGTGGCCTACTGCAGAAGCAAAGCCATCGGGGAGGCCCTGATGGCCGAAAATGCGCGCCGGGTGCCGGCGGTCGTTCTGCGGATCGGCGGCGTCTTTACCGACTGGTGTGAGTTGCCGCCGCTGTTCAGCCTGATGAATGCCTGGAGCATGCCCTTCGCGTTGGGAAGGATCATGCCGGGCAGGGGGCGGACCGGATTTCCGTATATCCACCGGCGGGATATCGTCCGCATCGTCCGCCGGATCATCGAGAAAAACGAGCGTCTGGACCGTTTTGAAACCCTTTTTGCCGCCCCGTCCGGCTTTACCAGTCACGCAGAGCTGTTTCCCGCCATCCGCAAGGGTTTGGGCGCCGGGCGTTCCACCACGCCGATTCATGTCCCGCCGGCGCTGGCCCGGTGGATGCTGCACGCAAAGTATGCCGCCAACACCCTTCTCGGGCGAACGACCTATGAACGGGCCTGGATGATCGACTATGTCGACCGCCCCCTCGTTGTCGACACCACCTATACCCGGGAGCGGCTCGACTGGACGCCGACGCCCGGTCTGCACATTCTCGAACGGATTCCCGTGTTGATGCGCCATTTTACAACACGGCGCGCGGAATGGACGGCGCGGAACATCCGCCGGAACGACCAGCAATACGAATATGAACCCGATGCGGTCGATTGAGAGGCCTGCGCCATGCTTCAAAATACCTTCCAGCATATTCCGGGGATCGGCCCCAAAATCGAGTGCCGGCTCTGGGAGGCCGGTGTTTCCGACTGGGAATCGGCGCGACTATCTGCGGCGCTCCCGCTTTCGCGCAAACAAAGAGATATCTTTACCCGGTATCTTGCGGCGTCGGCCGAGGCCCTTGCCGCCGGCGATCCCCGTTTCTTCAGCGGCCTGATGCCGGCCGGCCTCCATTGGCGCTTTTTTCCGGAATTCAGGGGCTCTGCCGTCTATCTCGATATCGAGACCACCGGGATGGATGCATGGGGCGCCAACATCACCACGATCGCCCTGTACGACGGCCGCGTGATAAAGACCTACGTTCAGGGGCGGAACCTGGATGATTTTCCAAATGACATCGCGACCTATGATCTGATCGTCACGTATAACGGCAAATGTTTCGATGTACCCTTCATCGAGCGTTATTTCCGGATCCGCCTCGATCATGCCCATATCGACCTGCGGTATGTTTTGGGAAATCTGGGCTACGCCGGCGGGCTGAAGCGGTGCGAAAAGGCCCTGGGGATCGACCGGGGAGGACTTGACGGCGTTGACGGCTATTTTGCCGTGCTGCTCTGGCACGATTACCGGGAAAATGGAAACCGCCGTGCGCTCGAGACGCTTCTCGCCTACAATATCCTCGATGCCGTCAACCTCGAAGCCCTCATGGTGAAAGCCTACAATATGCATCTCCGGAAGACGCCCTGCGGCCTTTCCCCCATGCTGCCGGAGCCCTTGTCGCCCGATATTCCCTTCCGGCCGGATGCCAAGACGATCGCAAAAATCCGGCGCCGTCTATATATGTCGTTCATTCCAGTGAAATTCTGAGCGCTTCCACTCCATGGCGCATACTCGCCGTCACGACAAGCCCCCCTTTTTCGAGGACGCGTCTTATGCCTCTGTTCGCGGAGAGCACTTCCCCGGTAAAGGTTTTGATGCCCCGTTCCCGGGCCAGTCGGATCAGCATCTTATAGAGATAGGTCGCGATGCCTTTGCGGACATAATCTTCATCCACTACAATGGCGATCTCCGCTTCCGACGTCTGCTGATCCCGAATGAAACGCCCCTCGGCGATGATCCGCTCCTGGTCCGGCTCTCCTACGATTCCCACCACGGACATCGCCCTGCTGTAGTCGACGTTGACATAGCGCTGCATTTTGGTATGAGGCATCACCTTGAGCATGGTAAAATAACGGTAATAGACGGTCTTGTCGGAAAACCGGTAAAAAAGCCGGCGCATGTTTTCCTCGTCCGAGGGTTTGATCGCCCGGAAGCAGACCTCGATCCCCCCTTTGAAGGTGTGACGCGCAGCGATTTCCGACGGGTACAGATGCGCCGATTCCGCGAGGTAGATCTGATCGGGGTAGAGGATTCTCTCCGCCTTGGCTTCGGCGACGAGCCGCGCCCGGTCGTCCGGATGAGCGATATCGATCAGCGCCTGGGCGCGCTCGCGCACCGTCCGCCCCGTGAGGCTGACGATGCCGTATTCGGTGGCGATCATGTTGACCGATTCCCACAGGCCGAACGGGTTGGGAAAATCTTTTACCGACATGAGGATATTGGGCTCATTCAGGCGATTGCGGGACGGCAGCGCGAAGATGGTGCGGCCGTCTTTGGACAGTAGGGCGCTGAAGAAAAAATCGAAGACCTCCCCCGGGCCGGAACCGACATTTCCCTTTCCGACATGAAGGGCGATCCGTCCCGAAAGGTCGATCTTGCGGGCCGGGAGCACCGCCACGAAGCGGGGATTCCGGCTGATCTGGAGAGGGTCGAACACCTTGTCGGTGCCTTGGAATTCAACGAGGGGATTGTTGTCGAGCCAGGCCATCAGCGCAGGCGTCCCGAAGGCATAGGAGGTAAGGCATTTTCCCCGGTAAACCTCTTTGCGTCGGTTCGTCACCGCCCCGCTTTTCACGAGATCCATCACGGCATCGATGAAAAACGGCGAATGAATGCCCAGGTGCCGGTGATGAACGAGATGGCGGCTCAGCGCTTCGTAAAGAGGACCGATCGAAAACCCGAGGCAGCTTCCATCCACGATCGCCGAGGCGACGTGGGTTCCGATCTGGTCGTAAACGTCATCGACGTCCCACCGGTCGAAATAGATCGGCGGCTCCGTCGCCTGTACGAAGTAGTTGAACTCCGAGACGTGGACGAAGGTATCCCCATAGGTCCGGGGAACCCGGTCGTTGATTTCTCCGACGACAAGCGAGGCCTGCGCCATTGCCTGCCGGGCCGCATCGATCGACACGCCCAGGCTGCAATAGCCCGCGTCGTCGGGCGGCGTGATCTGGATGAACGCGGCATCGATGGGGATTTGCCCGGATTCGATCAGCCGGGGGATCTGATAGTACCGGCTCGGAATGAAATCGGCGAGCCCGGCGGAGATGGCCTCGTTGGCCTCCCACCCGGCGAAGAAGGTCTTGAGCCGGTATTTTTGGCAATGATGTTCCCTGAGCGAGATGGCGTCGCCCAGGCTCACCAGCTGAGAAAGCTCCAGGTCCTGAAGGTTGCCGGCGTTGGCGTTCATCAGGTGTTTGACGAGGGTTCTCGGCTCCGCTACGCCGGTGCCGAGAAAGATGTTCATGCCCGGCGTGATTTTCTCGAGAACTTTATCCGGCGGGACCGTTCGCTTTTCAACATCATCGTCCAACTGTCCATACATGGCTGTCCCCCAATATCTGGAAGTCTATGGTTTGGATGATCTTATTTGTTTATCCCATGGCGGCTGTCTTGTCAAAAGCAGGCCGGTATGGCTCTTCGTATTGACTTTCAACTTCTTAAAAAATACAAATATAAAAAATTGGATAGTTATATTTCAATACGCTTCACGGGGAATCTGTCGGTGAAAAAAACAACATCGAGGGTCACGACCCGCCGGGGCAGGATCGGGGATATTCCCGAACTGATCGCGTGCAGCCGCCGGGTCTATGCCGATTATCCGCCGGAATACACCTATACCGAGCGCCATTACGAGATGCAGCTGAAGGCGTTTCCGGACGGCCAGTTCGTCGCCGTCGCCGATGGGAAAATTGTCGGCTATGCCACGTCGATCATCGTGAATATCGACGATGACTACTGGTACACCGTCGACGAAATCTCAGGCGCCGGCACCTTCAGCACCCACAACCCCGACGGCGACACGCTCTACGGCGCGGATATCGGCGTTCATCCCGATTATCGGCGGCGCGGTGTTGCCATGCTGCTCTACAAGCGGCGGTTGGGCCTGCTGAAACGATATAACCTGAGGCGGATGATCGGCTACGGCCGGATTCCCGGATACAAGGATTACGCCGGAAAAATGACGGCCGAGCAGTACGTCGAAAAGGTCATCGGAGGAGAGCTCCGGGATCCGGCGCTGGGCGCCCATCTCAAGGCCGGCTACCACGTGAAAAAGGTCCAGCTCGACATCACCGTCGATTTTTCGAGCCTCAATTATTCGACCTATCTCGAGCTGCTCAACCCCGATTTCGACATCGCCAAAAAACGGATCTCCGCTGCCGGCGCTCCGAAGCACAAGGCGCGGCAGATCCGGGTCTGCGCGGCCCAGTACAACCTCCGGCAGATCGACCGGTGGGAGGATCTGGAGAAGAGCGTGGAATTCTTCGTCAACACCGCGGACGAATATCACTGCCACTTCCTGCTCTTCCCCGAATACCTGACCTACCAGCTGTTCAGCTACCTCGACGGCGCCGACATGAAGGCTCTGGTGAGGGCGCTGGCGGCCCAGACGGACCGGTATATCGAGATGTTTAGGCGGTTTGCCCGGCAGTACAACATCTACATCATCGGCGGTTCGCATCCGGTCATGCGCGACGGCGGGATCTACAACACGGCCCACCTTTTCACGCCCGCGGGGAATGTCTACACCCAGGAGAAGCTTCACATCACGCCGGCCGAACGCCTCGCGGGCGATATCCTGCCCGGTGAGGGCATCCGGATCTTCAACACGCCGCTGGCCAGGATCGCGGTTCAGGTCTGCTACGATATCGAATTCCCTGAAGTATCCCGCCTCCTGACCCTGGCCGGGGTCGAGGTGGTTTTCGTGCCGTTTTACACCGGGGAGAAGAAGGCCTATTTCCGGGTGCGCCACTGCGCCCAGGCCAGGGCCGCGGAAAATTTCATCTATGTGGTCATGACGGGAAGCGTCGGCAACATGCGCACCGGGATCGGATCTTTCATGAGTTACAGCCAGGCCGCCGTTCTCACGCCCAGTGATTTCTCGTTCCCCGAAAAAGGGATCGGCGGAGAGGCGGACCCGAACGTCGAGGCGGTCGTCATTTCGGAGCTGGCGCTCTCATCGCTTGCCCAGCAGCGGCACGTGGCCACCGTCCGGCCTCTCCACGACCGCCGGCCCGATCTGTACGAGCTCACGGCCAGAAGCCGGGTCGAGATCGTCAAGACGGAGTGAAAGGAAACGGCAGCGGACCGCGTCCGGCATGATTTCTCCCGGAAAGGGATTGACAAATTGCAGCAAAGTGCTACATTGCTAACGGAATGTAGCGATATTTTTGATGTGCCGATAACCCCTCTCGGGAGATAGAAGATGACCAGTCAAACGACAAGCCCGCTGCGGATCGATCCCACGCTCGTGGCGGCCGCACGGCGGGCGGGCGCAATCCACCGGCGTTCGGCCCCCAAGCAGATCGAATATTGGGCGGAACTCGGCAAGGCTGTGGAACATATGGTTGGGTTGGACGATGTTGCGGCGGTCGTTCAGGGCGTCAAGAGCATTACGGTGGATTGGGTGGCATCGGCCCCGGCCGCGCCGGCGGATGTTTTTCGCGCGCTTGAAGAAAGTCGACAGAAGGGCGAGCTCGCGGAAAAGGTGAGCGCATCCGTCGTCTATTTCGAGATGAGCCGGATACGGCCGGGATTGCTCGACCGGGTGGTCGCCGCCACCGGCGAGCGGTCCACGGGCCGGTTTCGCAATGGGGAATTTATCGAGAGCGAGGGATGACGGCGGCGAAGCAGGTATGGATCCTGGCCGGCGGCAACGGCGCCGGAAAATCAACCTTTTACCGCCTCTTTCTGGCACCGGCGGGCATCCGGCTGATCAACGCGGATGTGATCGCAAAGGCCCTCAGTCCCGACAATCCGGAAAACTTCAGCTACGAGGCCGCTATGCTGGCCGAAGAGGTGCGGAACGAGCTTCTTGAACAGGATCAGACCTTTTGCTTTGAAACGGTTTTTTCTCACGTCTCGAAAATCGATTTTACAGCCCGTGCCAAAGCCCTGGGTTATGAAATCATCCTTGTTTACATTCACCTGGAGTCTCCGGCGCTCTACGAGGCCCGGGTGTGGCAGCGCGTCGCGGCCGGCGGCCACGATGTGCCGGCCGACAAAATCCAGGGACGGATTCCCCGCACCAGGCGGAACATCGCCACGGCCTTGCCGTTGGTTGACGAGGCCCGGCTGTTGAACAATTCCTCGCGCGACGACCCCTTTCAGCCGGTGGCGGTCGTGAAGCAGGGGCGGCGGCAATGGGCGGCCGATCCATTGCCCGCATGGGCCGCAGCCATTCTGGCGGATATTCCCTGACCACCGGCAATCCCTGATCACTATCAACGGGGCGGCGACGGACCGAAAATACAGGTAATGCCTTATTTCCATGGGATCGATCACGGACAACCATATACGGAAAGAGCCGGGGGGATGCATCCAATGACCGAACACGTCCAGGAGAAAAACAATACCGCGGCTGCCGACATCGAGAACCGGGAGTGGCTGGAATCGCTTGATTATGTCTATCAAAGCCAGGGGTCCGGGCGGGTGGTCGAGCTGCTGCGCCGGCTGCAGACTTACGCCCAGGAGAAAGGCGTCCGATTTCCCTATACGGCCAACACCCCCTATATCAACACCATTCCGGTCGAACGACAGCCGGTGTTTCCGGGCAGCCGCGACATCGAACGGCGCATCAAGAGCATTATCCGCTGGAACGCGATGGCCATGGTGGTGCGGGCCAACAAACAGAGCGACGGCATCGGCGGCCATATTTCCACCTACGCCTCGTGCGCCACCCTGTTCGAGGTCGGGTTCAACCATTTTTTTCATGCCAGAACGCCGGAGCATCCCGGCGACGCGGTTTATTTCCAGGGGCACGCGGCGCCGGGGATATACGCCCGTGCCTTTTTGGAGGGGCGCATCACCGAAGAGCATTTAAAAAATTTCCGCAGGGAGCTGCAGCCCGGCGGCGGTCTTTCCTCCTACCCTCATCCCCGCCTGATGCCCGATTTCTGGCAGTTTCCCACCGTCTCGATGGGCCTGGGTCCGATCATGGCCATCTATCAGGCCCGTTTCAGCCGCTATCTGGAAGACCGGGGACTCGCCGATACGGCCCGCCAGCATGTCTGGGCCTTTCTGGGGGACGGCGAGCTCGATGAACCCGAATCCTTGGGCGCCATCACCCTCGCCTCCCGCGAACAGCTCGACAACCTGATTTTCGTGGTGAGCTGCAATCTTCAGCGGCTCGACGGACCGGTGCGCGGCAACGGCAAGATCATCCAGGAGCTGGAGGCGGCCTTCCGGGGGGCGGGATGGAACGTAATCAAGGTCGTCTGGGGGGCCGATTGGGACCCCCTGCTCGCACAGGACACCGATGGCCTGCTTGTCAAGCGCATGGAGGAGGTTCCCGACGGCCAGTACCAGAAATACACCGTCGCGGACGGCGCGTATATCCGGAAGGATTTTTTCGGCAAATATCCTGCCTTGGAAAAACTGGTCGCCGGCTACACCGATCTGCAGCTGCACCGGCTCAGGCGCGGCGGCCACGATCCCGAAAAGGTATCCGCCGCCTATCACGCGGCTGTCGAACACAAGGGATCTCCCACGGTGATTCTCGCCAAGACCATCAAAGGTTACGGCCTCGGCGAAGCCGGTGAAGGGCGCAACGTCACCCATCAGCAGAAAAAACTCAATGAAGAGGAGTTGCGCCATTTCCGGAGCCGCTTCGGCATTCCCATTCCGGATGCCGAGATCGGCGAGATGCCTTTTTACCGGCCGGCGGACGAGAGCGAAGAGATGGCGTATCTCCGCGAGCGCCGGCGGGTGCTGGGCGGCCTCATTCCCTCCCGCAGTGTGTCGGTGCCGGTGCACCGGCCGCCGCAAAAAGAGATGTATGCCGAATTCATGCAGGGTTCCGGCAAGCGCGACGTCGCCACCACCATGGCGATGGTCCATCTGCTGGGAAAACTCCTGAAGGACAGGAACCTGGGGCGCTACATCGTCCCGATCGTGCCGGACGAGGCGCGCACCTTCGGGATGGAGGCCCTGTTCCGCAAGATCGGCATCTACTCCCATCTCGGCCAGAACTACGACCCCGTGGACAAAGAGAGCCTGCTTTACTACAACGAGGCCACGGACGGCCAGATCCTCGAGGAAGGCATCACCGAAGCCGGCGCCATGTCGTCGTTTATCGCCGCCGGCACGGCCTATTCCACCTTCGGCCTCAACATGATTCCCTTTTTCTTCTTCTACTCCATGTTCGGGTTCCAGCGCATCGGAGACCTGATCTGGGCGGCGGGCGACGCCCAGGCGCGCGGCTTTCTTCTGGGCGCCACCGCGGGCCGCACCACCCTGGCCGGTGAAGGCCTGCAGCATCAAGACGGACACAGCCACGTGCTGGCCCTGGCCAATCCGTCGGTCGAGGCCTACGACCCCGCGTTCGCGTATGAGATCGCCGTCATCGTCCATGAAGGGCTTCGCCGGATGCTCGAAGACGGCGAGAACGTCATTTATTACCTGACGCTGATGAACGCGTTTTATCCCATGCCTCCCATGCCCGAAGGCGTCGAGGAGGGGATCTTGAAAGGACTGTACCGATTCCGTCAATCGACGAACCAGCGGATTCAGATCAAGGCGCATCTGCTGGGCAGCGGCACCATCCTGAACGAAGCCGTCAAGGCCCAGCGCATCCTCGAAGACGAATACGATGTCGCCGCCGACGTGTGGAGCGTCACCAGCTACAAGAAATTGTACTGGGATGCCGTGGACACCGAACGCTGGAACCTCCGGCACCCTGAAAAACCGCCGCGGCAGTCATATCTCGAGGCGCAGCTGGCCGGTGAAAAAGGCGTCTTCGTGGCGGCATCGGATTACCTCAAGGCGCTGCCGGCCGCCATCGCCAAGTGGATGCCGCAGCCGTTGCTCGTTTTAGGCACCGACGGCTACGGCCGCAGCGAGTCCCGCGACGCCCTCCGGGATTTCTTCGAGGTCGATGCGCGCCATATCGCGTATACGGCGCTTGCCGGCCTGGCCCGGGAAAAGCGGATCAAACCGGCCGTGGTGAAAAAGGCCCGCACAGCGCTGGCGATCGATCCGGACAAGCCGAATCCGTTGTTCAGTTAACGTCGCCTATTAATCGATTTCAAGCCATCGCATCCAATATAGACTTGAGACGAGGAAACATCCATGCTGAAAGATGTGAAGATTCCGGAGATCAGTGAAAATGTAAACGCCGGCCATGTCGTTGCGGTCCTGGTCAAGGCCGGCGACACCGTGGCGGTGGACGATGTCCTGATCGAAATGGAGACCGACAAGGCGGTCGTCGAGATTCCTTCGCCTTACGCCGGCAAGATCGCCGAGGTGCTGGCGGCGGCGGGGGATGAGAAAAACGTCGGGGATGTCATCGTCAGGATCGAGGTTGAGGACGGCGATGAAGAGAAAGGCGGCGAAGAAAAAGAGGCCGCGCCGCTTGAATCTTCCGTAGATGCGGACATGAAAGCGCCGGAAGAAAAAACGCCTGAGGAAAAAACGCCCGAAGAAAATGTATCGAAAGAAAAAGCACCGGAGAAAAAACCAGAGGAAAAACCTGTACCAGCCTCAGAAGAACATTCAGCGGATCGTTCCTCCATGCATCCGGTGCCGGCGGCTCCGTCGGTGCGCCGCCTTGCGCGGGAGCTGGGCGTTGATATCCATGACGTTACCGGCAGCGGTCTCGATGGACGGATCAGCCAGGCGGATGTGAGCGCATACGTCAAACAGCGGATGAGCGGCAAATCATCCGGTGCGAAAAGGGCGGCCGGGCCTGCGGAACCCTCCCGGCCGCGGCTCCCCGATTTCAGCCGCTGGGGCAGGGTGCATACCGAAAAGCTCGAGACCGTGCGCCGTCTGACCGCGGAGAATACCGGCGCGGCATGGCGCATCGTACCCCAGGTGACCCAGTTCGACGAGGCGGATATCACCGGTCTTGCGCCGTTCATCGAAAAAAACGGCAAGTCGGCCGAGCGCAGGGGCGGCAAGCTGACCGTCACGGCCGTCCTGATGAAGGTCTGCGCCGCCGCGCTGGTGCGATTTCCGCGCTTCAACGCCAGCATCGATCTTGAAAACGACCGGATGATCTATAAAGACGACGTTCATATCGGCCTGGCGGTCGATACCCCCCGCGGTCTGCTGGTCCCGGTGATCCGCAATGTGCAGGACAAGGGCATCATCGACCTGGCCGTCGAGATCGCCGACACCGCGGCGCGCGCGCGCGACAAAAAAATCAAGCCGGAGGAATTCGAAGGCGGCACCTTTACGATCTCGAACCAGGGCGGCATCGGCGGGACGGGCTT
>AMWB02142192.1_pt1 | contig 36795 bp, 38 predicted proteins | sample 200311 | NCBI WGS metagenome assembly AMWB02 (sample SAMN02737377, study PRJNA173069) | bioreactor metagenome | biome: anode biofilm in microbial fuel cells | place: USA: California | collected 2010-12-16
GGCGCGTCTCGTCATTTTGAAAGAGGCTCCATGAATTATGTTTTATGCAGACAGCGTTTCTCCTTTCAGCTTAGGATTTCATAAGTTGAAATGTCAAGCCGGAAGTAACGGTATCGCGCGAAATTAAGAAAAGTTATTATTTGTTTTTTTTGGCTCCCGAGTCGTTTGCTCGCCTCTGTTGTCACGGCCCTGATAGAAATTGGCCCAGGATGAGCTGCCGTTGAGCAGCCAATTGCGGGGCGGCTCAAAGCTTTGGGCATCTTCATCCGGGGAAGCGGATGAGGGATTTCTTTCGTAGGCCTTGACGTAGAGACATCGTTTTTTGCCTGGGTACACTTCGCACCAGCCGTCGCGGCTGCCGCCGCATGGCCCGTTCAGCATGTATTTGGCACAGCCCGATTGGGGGCAGAGGTAGCCGTGGCCGGCCAGGGTGCAGTCACCGCAGTTCTGGCAGTCGAAAAGGAGAAATTTGGACACATGCTCCAGGGCGAAAAACGGTTTTTTTAAACAGGAATCATGCAGGGCCAGGCAACTTGTCCGGCAGAATGGGAAGAGCGGGCTCCGCGGGTCAAATGCCGCGTTGTGCACCAGCCGGGCCAGGGAGAAAACGGGGCGGAAGGCTGCAAACCCCTGGCCGCATTGGTTCATTTCCTCGCGGTTCAATCCGGTATGCTCATCTTTATGGAAGAGGTAAAATCCTTCCTCCGGCCAGAAATTGACATCACCCACCAGTTCCCCTGCCTGCGGCAGGTACTTCCGCGCCTCGGTGAGCATGAAATCGAAATCCTCCATCCGCAGCCCCGGTCCGCCGATATGGGCGCCGTTGTAATCCATGTGGCGGAGGATGGCCAGCAGTTTGGCCGCCCTGGTCAGGCGGGCTTTTTTCCCTTTGTCGGCCGCTGTTGCTTCTTTTTGCATTTCACGATACAGCTTTTCGGAAACAATGCAGCCGGGCACGCCGCCCTGGTACATGATTTCCGCAAGCTTCAAGGTGGGGACAAAAACGCTGCCCAGCACGGGCAGGCGCAGATCATGCCGTTGCATGAAAAGCAGTGCTTCATGATATTTGCGGGCGTCAAAGCCAAGCTGGGTAATGACGTAATCGGCGCCTGCGGCTATTTTTCTCCGCAGTTTGGCGTACTGCATGAGTTGTTCCGCCTCGGTCAACTTGAAGGGAGAAACGGCAACACCCTTGAAAAAGGCGGTGGGCTGATTTTCATGGCGGATAAACCGGCCCTGATTCATGAGACGGAGCATATCCACCACATGAACGCTGTCCAGGTCGAAAACAGGTTTCGGGTGGCCGCTGTAGCCCTCCTTCGGGTAGTCGCCGGAGATAACGAGCAGGTTGTGCAGGCCGCGTCGGTCCCAACCGAAGAGCTGGCTTTCCATTTCATTGCGGTTTTTGTCCTTGCAGGAAAAATGGCTGATGACATCGAGCCCCATGGCCTTGATTTCCAGGCCGAGCACCTCCGGGGAAAGGGCGGGACTGCCGCCCGCATTGTCGGTGATGCTCACCGCCCGGATCCGTCCGTCAAGGGCGAGATCACGGGCCAGACCCAGGGTGCGGTCGATCCGGCGGTTGCGTCCGCCGCGACTCGGTACCAGCTCAAAGGTGATGGTGAATTCCTCCGGGCTGTGCAGCGAGCGCTGGAAGGGGGAGAAAGGGGGGGCCCCATCTTTGTCTTTACTTTCTTCGGTCATATTGGTTTATTTCAAGAATCAAGAATCAAGAATCAAGAATCAAGAATCAAGAATCAAGAATCAAGAATCAAGATTCAAGGTTCAAGATTCAAGGTTCCGGATGCACTAAAATTTTCAATTATCAAGATAGATATGAATTCACAGCTTCTGCTTGTTCTGCTTGTTTACCTGCTCATTAAAGGGGTGGAAAACATTGTCGCCCTGGTCAACCTGCAGCATCTGCGCCGCTATGGTCATAAGGTGCCGGCCGGTTTCAACGGTTTTGTCGACGATGCGACGCTGTCCCGCATGCGGGATTACACGGTTGATCATAACCGGGTGAATTTCCTTTCTTCCGGACTTGATGTGCTGATAACCCTGTTTTTTATCTTCGGCGGTCTTCTTGACCTGTATAATTCCTGGCTGGCCGGTCACGGCTGGTCAAATGCGGTGAGCGGTATCTGTTTTTTTCTTTTTCTTTTGTATGGGGGCTTTGTTTTGCAGATCCCTTTTGATCTCTATAAAACATTCGTCATCGAGGAAAAATACGGTTTCAACCGCCGGACTTTTCGGCTGTGGCTGGCCGATACGGTGAAGGAACTGCTGCTCACCACGGTTATTTCCGTTTTTCTGCTGTGGGTCACTTTTCGCCTCATGGTCTGGCTGCCCGGTTTCTGGTGGCTGTTTCTTTGGGCGTTCATGCTGCTGTTCAAGCTCTTCATGCTCTACCTGTCACCTTATGTGATTGAGCCCCTTTTTAATAAGTTTACGCCGATTAATGATAAAAAGCTTGAGGAAAAAATCAAGGATCTGCTTGCCGGGGCAGGACTTTCGGTTTCCAGGGTGTTCACCATGGACGCCTCAAAGCGGAGTGGTCACGGGAATGCGTACTTCAGCGGTATCGGGCATGCCAAGCGGATTGTCCTGTTCGATACGTTGCTCGCCAAAAACAGCGAGGATGAGATTCTGGCCATTCTGGCCCATGAAGCGGGGCATTGGAAGAAAAAACATATTTTGAAACGACTGGTGCTGATGGAGGTGGTTTCCTTTGTCGGGCTTTTTTGTGTCTGGTGGTTCATGCAGAATAATGTATTGCTCGACATCTTCTCCATCAAGGAGCCGACCCTGTACGCCAATCTTCTGCTGGTGGGGTTCTGTGCCATGCTGGTTGCTTTCCCGGTGAAGCCGCTGTCCGGTTATCTTTCCAGAAAACATGAATGGGAGGCGGACGCCTTTGCCGTCGAGCTCTTCGGCAAACCTCATGCCCTGGCCCGCGCCCTGGTGAAGCTGGGCCGCGACAATCTGGCCAATCTCCATCCGCATCCCTGGCAGGTTGCGCTCTATTACGGCCATCCGCCGCTGCCGCAGCGGGTGAAAAAATTGATGGGGGACTGAACATGACGGGCCGCAAATGGCGGGAAAATTCGGCTGTTTTTCACGAGATGGCGGCTGAATATGATTCCTGGTTTGAGGACAGTTTGCTTTTCAACATTGAATTGGCCGCCTTGCGGGAGTTGGAAACTCCTCTTGCAGCGCCGAAATTCGAGGTGGGAGTGGGGCCGGGACGTTTTGCCCGTGCCCTTGATGTCGACTTCGGCATTGATCCGGCCCTTGCACCGCTTGTCTTGTCAAACCGGCGGGGGATTTGCGTGGCGCAAGCCATCGGCGAAGAGCTGCCCTTGGGTGATTGCCGGGTGGCGACGGTGTATCTGCTTTTTACCCTCTGCTTTCTGGCAGACCCGCAAAAGGTCATGGCTGAATGCCGGCGGGTGCTGCAACCAGGCGGCCATCTGGTGCTCGGCATGGTGCCCGCAGGCGGGGCATGGGGTCGGGCCCTGCAGGCCAAGAAGGAAAAGGGTCATCCTTTTTACCGGAATGCGTCGTTTCACCGGGTGGATTTGATTGCCTCCCGGCTGCGGGAGGCCGGTTTTTGCGTGGCGGAGGAGCGTTCTTCCCTTTTTCAGAAGCCGGAGGAATTAAAAGAGATGGAACATTCCCGGCCCGGAGGTGATGAAAGTGCCGGATTTTGCCTGCTGGTGGGGAGAAAATGATATCGGCGTGATATGGCCGCGTTCGACCGCCGCTTTATTCGTCTGTTTTTTCTTGTTCTTCCAGCCAGCTCTTGCGTTCCTTGAGGAATTCCGAGACGAGAAAGGCTGTGCCGGTGACGATCAGGGCGGAAGCGATCAGGGTGGGAATCCAACTTGTTGATTTTGAATATTGATGCCCGTATTCCGGCAGTTCCCGCTTGCAGTAGCGGCAGACAATGGCGTTGCTGTAGATATTTTCCTTGCAGTACGGACATTTTTGCATGTTCATGGTGAACTCCGTATAAATTCATGTCACCTGTGGTGAGTCGATCAGGGGAAGCGGCATCTCTTTTGAATCTATCGTGCCGAGTTGTTGCTGTCAACCCCGGATATTTACAAATGTAGGGAGTGAATACATTGTCCGGTCGGTGCCGCGCCGCTGTCCGCTTCCCGGCCGTCGCTCCTGTTTGCGGTTGTTTCCCGCCCGGTGATCTGTTATAAAGGCGCCAGCCGTGCCGGCTGAAAAAATTCCGCCTCTTGCACCGCTTGCCGTTGTTGTGCTCAGGGGTCACTCTTAACCATCTTTTTTGTCACTCACCAGAAAACTGTTGCCCGTGCATATTCTTATCGTCAAGACAAGCGCCATCGGCGATGTCACCCACACACTCCCGGCCCTTCACGCCCTGCGTCGCCATTATCCCGCGGCGCGCATCGACTGGTTGATCGAGGAGGCGGCAAGCGGGCTGATCGTCGGCCATCCGGCTCTGGATCGTCTGCTGATTTCCAAACGTCGGAAATGGATGGATACGCTGCTCCATGGCCCCGGCCGTCTTTCCGCCTGGCGGGAACTGACCGGTTTTATTCGTGAACTGCGGAGCAGGCGTTATGATCTGGTTATTGATTTTCAAGGCTTGCTGAAAAGCGGCATTTTTGTCGGTTTGAGCCGGGGCAGGCGCAAGATCGGTTTTGGCCGGGGCATGGATCATGCCGAATGCAGTTATCTCTTTTTAAACGAAAAAGTCCCGCCGGTGGACATGAACATCCATGCCGTCCGGCGCGAGTTGCTGCTGCTTGAGGCCATCGGCGTCACATGCGATGAGGTGGTGTTTGACCTGCCCTTGCAGGACGGACATTTTCAGGAAATCGCCGCGTTGCTTCGCGCCGGGGGGATCGATGATCCGTCCCGGGTGGTGCCGATCAACCCCCAGGCCACCTGGCCGACCAAACTGTGGGACAACGGCAAATTCGCCCAGGTCGGCGACTGGCTGGCGGACCGCGGTCTGCATGTTGTCTATACCGGCGGCAGGGGGGACAAAATGGTGATTGATGACATCATCACCCGGATGCGGTGTCCGGCGATCAACCTGGCCGGGGAAACCTCCCTGAAAACCCTGGCCGCCCTTTACAAAAAGGCGCCGCTGGTCATCTCCACCGATACCGGCCCCATGCATATCGCCGCCGCGGTCAATACCCCGGTGGTGGCCGTGTTCGGTTCCACCGCGCCCTGGCGCACCGGTCCTTTTGGCGAGCGTCATCAGGTGGTTCGCCTAGATCTCCCTTGTTCCCCCTGTCTGAAAAAAGAGTGCCGTCATCACAGCTGCATGGAGAAGCTGCCCGCTGAAGCGGTGATCGATGCGGTTCAAAAAATTCTTTCCGCCGGAACGATCTCCTGTAAACCGTAACTGCAGAACTCCTGATGTTGTAACGTAATTTCAGTAAGTTGTATCACCACTTCGGATTCCGGCCTGTTGCCGGTTTTAGTGACTGAAATACTTCAAGTACTTCAAATACTTCAAGTGCCTAAAGTGCCTAAAGTTTAAGGTGTTATCTGATCAGAAAGTACCGCCACTTCAAGTACATTAGGCACTTTTCTCGAACCATAATTTATTTTTTTTCAATTCTTGCGGCTGCCATTCATTCCTACTGTTTATGCGTAGAACTACCTAAAAAATGTTTGACTTCTTTTGGGATTTCGTATTGTAATAAATGAGGAAGAAATGGAGCACCGCTGTATCGGCATGTCGTAGAAATGATGCCGTCCTGATTTTCCTGAAACAATATGGTCAGTGCTTGTGACAAGAAAAGGAGGTCTTCATGTCGAAAAAAGAAGATGAACACATCCCGCCGCTCCAGTGCAGCCGCCGTCTTTTTCTGAAGGGCTGCACCATCGCCGCTGCTGCCCTTGGATTATCGGAGGTCATGGTCCCCCGGTTGGTGGAGGCGGCGGCCAATCCCCAACGGCCGCCGGTGATCTGGCTCCATTTTCAGGAGTGCACCGGCTGCACGGAATCTCTGCTGCGGGCGTCCCATCCTGATATCGGCCGCCTGTTGCTTGATCTCATCTCCCTTGATTACCATGAAACGGTGATGGCCGCGGCAGGGCACCAGGCAGAAGAGCTGCTGAAACAAACCATCGAAAAACACAGCGGCAAGTTTATCTGCGTGGTCGAAGGCGGCATCCCCACCAAGGACAACGGCATCTACTGCAAGATCGCCGGGCGCACGGCCATGGATATCCTGGCCGAGGTGGCGCCCAAGGCCGCGGCGATCATCGCGGTGGGCAGCTGCGCCGCTTACGGCGGCATCCAGGCGGCCGAGCCGAACCCCACCGGCGCGGTGGGCGTGCAATCGCTTGTTCACGGCACGCCGGTCATCAATATTTCCGGCTGTCCGCCCAACCCGGTTTGTCTGCTGGGAACCATTCTCCATTACCTGACCTTCAAGCGTCTGCCCCCTGTCGATGGCCTGGGCCGACCTCTTTTCGCTTACGGCCGCAAGATTCATGATCAGTGCGAACGACGGGCCCATTTTGACGAGGGCCGTTTTGCCGAACAGTTCGGCGATGCCGGTCATCTGCAGGGCTATTGCCTGTACAAGGTGGGCTGCAAGGGGCCACAGACCTATGCCAACTGCCCGGTGGCCCGCTTCAACGATGTCGGGGTCTGGCCGGTGGGGGTGGGCCACGGCTGCGTCGGCTGCACGGAGCCGGATTTTTGGGACACCATGACGCCCTTTTACGAGAGGCTGCCCGGTGTTGCCATTCCCGGCGGCGACGGTATTGTCACTGGTGCGGGAAGTGCCGGCAAGAAAATTCTCGCCGTTACCGGTGCGGCCATCGGTATCCACGCGGCGGTGGGCATCGGGAAACGCCTTGTCAAAGGCAAGAAAGAAGAATAACCCGGACAGGGGAGGAGAACGGACATGGCGCAGCGAATTACCATCGATCCCATCACCCGGATCGAAGGACATTTACGGATAGATGCGGAAGTGGAGGGGGGCAGGATCAGCAAGGCCTGGTCCTCGGGTCAGATGTGGCGCGGCATCGAGGTCATCCTCCAGGGTCGGGATCCCCGGGATGCCTGGCTTTTCACCCAGCGGATCTGCGGCGTCTGCACCACGGTGCACGCCCTGGCCTCGGTGCGGGCGGTGGAAAACGCCCTTGGACTGGAAATACCCATCAACGCCCATTATGTCCGCAATATAATCATGGCGATCCATGCCCTGCATGATCATATCGTTCATTTTTATGTGCTGTCCGCGCTCGACTGGGTGGATGTGGTTTCCGCCCTCCAGGCCGATCCGGCTAAGACGGCGGCGCTGGCCCAGAGTCTTTCCGAATGGCCCGGCAACAGTGTCAAGCGTTTCAAGGCGGTACAGGAAAAGGTGAAGGCGCTGGTGGACAGCGGCCAGCTCGGTCCCTTTGCCAATGCCTACTGGGGCCACCCCGCCATGGTCCTGCCGCCCGAGGCCAATCTCATGGCGGTTTCTCATTACCTGGAGGCCCTTGATTATCAGCGCAAGGCCACCCAGGCGCTGGGCATCATTTCCGGCAAAAATCCGCATGTGCAGAATCTGTCGGTGGGCGGGGTGACCACCGCCATCAATCTCGACAACGAGGCGGCCCTCAATATGGAGCGCCTTTACTGGGTGAAGCAGCTGGTGGAGGAGGTGCGCGGCTTTATTCAGCAGGTCTACCTGCCTGACGTCATCGCGGTGGGCGCACTCTATAAGGACTGGCTGCCGTTCGGCGCAGGCGTCACCAATTATCTGGCCGTGCCGGACATGGTGCTGGACACCAAGGGCACACAGTTTGATCTGCCCGGCGGCACCATCATGAACGGCGATCCGGCCTCGGTGAAACCGATCAGCAGTTTCAGCGACCCCTATTTCAGGGACAATATTGTCGAGGGCATCACCCATTCGTGGTATGACGGCGACTGGTCGCGCCATCCCTATGAAGGGGAGACGGTGCCCAAATACACCGATTTTCAGGATGACGGCAAGTATACCTGGCTGAAAGCCCCACGTTTTCTTGATAAGCCGATGCAGGTGGGGCCGCTGGCGCAATTGCTGGTGGGCTATGCCCTGGGCCACCGGCAGACGGTCACCAATGTCAATGACGCCCTGAGCCGGGTCAGCGCCGTGGCCGGAGTCACGGTGGGCGCCGAGGTGCTGCATTCCACCCTGGGGCGCCATCTGGCCAGGGCGGTGCGCGCCTCCATGCTTGCCGATCTGGCGTTGAAGCACTGGCAACTGCTGGTGGACAATGTCGGACGCGGCGATCTGGCCATCTTCAATCCGCCGGTCTTTCCCAAGGGAGAACAACGGGGTTTCGGCTTCCATGAAGCGCCCCGGGGTTGCCTGTCCCACTGGATCGTCATCAATGACGGCAAGATCAAGAATTATCAATGCGTGGTGCCTTCCACCTGGAACGCCGGACCGCGGGACAAAGCCGGTCAGCCCGGCCCCTATGAGGCGTCGCTGGTGGGCAATCCCGTGGCGGACCCGGAGAAACCGCTGGAGGTGCTGCGCACCATCCATTCCTTTGATCCGTGCATTGCCTGTGCCGTTCACATGCTGGATCCCGGAGGCAGGGAGCTGGTCAACGTGAAAGTCGTTTAGGGGGTGGCTGCCATGAGTTACGAAAAAAAGTATGTGTGGAGTGTCCTGTTTCGTCTCTGCCACTGGGGTTTTGCCCTGTCAATCATCTTTCTTGTCGTCACCGGCCTGTATATTCATGATCCCTGGACCAATACCATGACGGAGGGCGGCGGGGGCTTCCCCATGGCGGAAATGCGTTTTTTTCATTTCATTGCCGGCTTTGTCTTTACCGCATCGGTGCTGGTGCGTGTTTTTCTTTATCTTTTCGGCAACACCCAGGAGCGGCTGGTGGGGCCCTTGCCGGTGACGCCGGCCAATATCAGAAATTTCTTTTCCACCGTCGCCTTTTATGCGTATATTAGGGATCATCATGAAGAGCGGCTGGGTCATAATGCCCTGGCCGGGATGGTCTATTTGGTCACCTGGCTTCTTGCCCTGCTGCAGCTGGTCAGCGGATTTTTCATGCTGTATCCGGAAAGCGGCGCCTGGCAGGGGTGGGGCGGGGCGATTTTCGGCACCCAGCAGCAGGGGCGGTTTGTGCATCACCTGATCATGTGGTATTTTCTCATTTTCAGTCTGACCCATCTTTACATGCTGGTGTGGAATGATCTGAAATCACCGGAGGGGCTCATTTCCTCCATTTTCAACGGAATCAAATACAAGCCGAAGAATGACAGTTCCGCCAAGGCCTGAAGTGCCTTTGTCATATGGGAAAAATGACGGCGACGCCTGGGTCGAACTGACGGTGCGCGGGGTGGTGCAGGGGGTCGGCTTTCGGCCCTTTGTCCATCGTTTGGCCGTGCAATACGGATTTTCCGGCACCGTTGCCAATGATGCCGCAGGGGTGGTGATCAAACTGGCGCCGCCCCTTTCCCGTGTCGATGCCTTTGTGCGGGCGTTGCGCCGGGAACTGCCGCCGCTGGCCCGGATCGAATCGATCAGTGTCCGCGAAATCGACTGCGCCGGAAAGCAGGATGGTTTCCGCATTCTGGCCAGTACCGGCAAGGGCCGGGCCGACACCATCATTCCGCCGGACGCGGCCCTCTGCCGGGACTGCCTGCGTGAGCTTTTTAACGACAATGACCGTCGTTACCGCTACCCCTTCATCAACTGCACCAACTGTGGGCCCAGGTTTTCCATCGTTGAAGCGGTGCCCTATGACCGGCCGAAAACATCGATGAAGGTCTTTACCATGTGCTCGAGTTGCGCCGCGGAATACGAGGACCCCGCCAACCGGCGCTTTCATGCCCAGCCCAATGCCTGTTGGCGGTGTGGTCCGGTTCTTTCCTGGCATGACGGCGCGGGACGCTTGATTGCCTGTGACGAGCCGCCGGCGGCGGCGGCCCGCGCCTTGGGAGAAGGAAAAATTGTCGCCATCCGGGGGGTGGGCGGCTTTCATCTGGCGGTTGACGCGGCCGGCGAAGCGGCGGTTTGCAGGTTGCGGGAAAGGAAAGGGCGGAAGAGGAAACCGCTGGCCGTCATGGTACGGGATATCGCGGTAGCCCGGGCGTTGTGTTCTCTTTCAGCCGAGGAGGAGGCGGCGCTGACCTCCTGGCGCAGTCCGATTGTGCTTCTGCGCGCAAAGGAGGCAACGAAGCTTGCCCCGTCCCTTGCCCCCGGCATCAACCGCCTCGGGGTGATGCTGCCTTATACCCCTTTGCACCAGCTCCTTTTCCGGGATAAAGAGTGTCCGGCTGCCCTGGTGATGACCAGCGGCAATCGCACGGGCGAGCCGATCTGCATCGCAAGTCCTGAGGCCATGGAGAGGCTTGCCGGCATTGCCGACTTTTTTCTCCTGCATAATCGTGATATCGTTAACCGGGTTGATGATCCGGTGGTGCGGGTTGTGGCCGGCAGGACCGTGGTCATGCGCCGTTCCCGGGGGTATGTGCCGCAAGCCGTCAGCCTGCGGCAAAAAATTGAGCCTGTTCTTGCCTGCGGGGCGGAACTGAAAAATACCTTTTGTCTGGCCCGGGACGACCGGGCGGTTTTAAGCCAGCATATCGGCGATCTGGTCCGGCCGCAACTGCTGCATTTTTTTAAGGAAAGTATTGCCAATATGAAAAATCTGCTTGATATACTGCCACGAGCCGTTGTCTGTGATCTGCATCCAGACTACCTGAGCACCCGCTATGCCGAAGGCTTGACCCTGCCCCTTTATCGGGTGCAGCATCATCATGCCCATGCGGCGGCGGTGATGGCGGAGCATGGGCTTGATGAAGAAGTGCTGGCCGTGATCCTTGACGGCAGCGGTTTTGGCCCTGACGGCACGGTCTGGGGCGGCGAGATTCTGCTGGCCGGACTTTCCTCCTGTCACCGACTGGCCCGGCTTGAACAGCTGCTCATGCCCGGCGGCGACGCGGCGGCGCATGAGCCCTGGCGCATGGGCCTGGCTGCCCTGTGGCAGGCGTACGGTCCGGATGGTTTTGCCCAGGCAACGGCCGGAACAACGCTTGCCGGGATCGATGTCCAAAAGCGCGAGATTATCCGGCAAATGATGGCCGCCAAGATCAATAGCCCCGCCACCTCGAGCTGCGGCAGGCTTTTTGACGCAGTGGCCTCCCTGCTTGATGTCCGGCAGGTGTCCGACTATGAAGGCCAGGCCGCCATGGAACTGGAAGCACTGTCTGAGAGCACCGGCAACGGCTCATTGCCGCACCTCGGCGGCAGGGAAGATCTGCGTTTTTCCGTCATGCTGGAAGAAAAGCCGGAGGTGATGGTGATCAGGTCTTCGCCGATGATCCGGGCGATTGTCGATGCCCTGGGACGGGGAGTCGACCGGACCGAAATCGGTCTTGCCTTTCATGGCTGGCTGATTGAGGCGGTAACCGCCGCCATCGAACGGCTGGCCAAGCGGGTGGGACGGAGAAAAGTGGCGCTGGGCGGCGGCTGCCTGCAGAATGGCCTGCTGCTGGAAGGGCTTGTTTCAAGCCTTGAAGCCGCGGGTTTTGTGGTATACTTCGGCGAGAATGTGCCGGTCAACGACGGCGGCATTGCCCTGGGCCAGGCGGTGATCGGCGGCCTGCTGGCTCGCGGGGAAGGTCGGAAAAAGCAAGAGTTCATCCCGGAAGATGCGGCGGGGAAAGACAAAACGGCGTGTCCTCTGTGCAGCCGGCGATAGGAACGATAAAACTGTTGCTGAGAAGTTAAATGTCTGGAAAAACGGTAAGTTCTGCATTATGTTCAAAGACTATTTTTCCGATACTTCCGCAAAGAAGGAAATCCGGATGAGCTTGCCGCGATGTTCGAAGAAATCGGCCGGGCGTGGGGGGATCCGGCGGCGCGGCACGCCATAACCTGGCCACTGACACTTATTATCCGGCGCAAACCATAATCAATGAACAGGATTGCCATATGTGCTTAGCCGTTCCCATGCGGGTCATCGCCGTCAAAGGCAGCCGGGACGATTTCACCTCTTCCCGCATCGGCATTGTCGAGGCCGGCGGCATTGAAAAGGAGGTGCGGCTTGATCTGGTTGATCGCTGGCCGCAGGTCGGCGACTATCTCATCATCCATGCCGGCTTTGCCATCCATACCCTGGACGCCGACGAGGCGCTGACCAATCTGCGCCTGCTGCGGGAAATGGCCGATGGGCTCGCGCCCCGTTCAGGACCAGGGGAGTAAAGGCCATGGACTACGTGAGCGAATTCCGGGATAAAACCCTCATTGCCCCGTTGCTGGCCGAGCTGAAACAGACGCTGACCCGGCCGCTGCGCCTGATGGAGGTGTGCGGCACCCATACCATGGCCATCTTCCGCCACGGCCTGCGCGCCATCCTGCCCCCTGAGATCGAGCTTATTTCCGGGCCGGGCTGCCCGGTCTGCGTCACCGCCTCTTCCCATATCGACGGCTTCCTTGATGTGGCACAGCGGGATGGGGTGCGGGTGGCGATTTTCGGCGATCTCTTCCGGGTCCCCGGTTCACAAAGCTCCCTGGCCCGTGCCCAGGCGGCGGGCGCGAAAGTCGAGATCGTCTATTCGCCCATGGACGCCCTGACCCTGGCGGAAAAGCACGAGGGGGAGGAGGTCGTTTTTCTGGCGGTCGGTTTTGAAACAACCATGCCGCTGGTGGCGGCCACCATTCTTGAGGCCGGGAGGCGCAAGCTCGCTCATTTTTCCGTTTTTTCAGCGGGCAAAATCATGCCGCCGGCGCTCCACGCCCTGCTCGCCGACCGGGAGCTTGCCCTGGACGGCTTGCTTTGTCCCGGCCATGTCTCCACCATCATCGGCGCCGAGGCCTATGAGCCCCTGGTTCGTGATTACGGCATTTCCTGCGTTATCGCCGGCTTTGAGCCGGTTGACATCCTCCAGGCGGTGCTGCTGCTGGCCCGGCAGAAAAGGGACGGGCGGGCCGAGGTGGAAAACGGCTATGCGCGGGCGGTCGCTTGGCAGGGAAACAGCCGGGCGCGGCAGGTGATGAACGAGGTGTTTGCGCCGGTTGACACCCCGTGGCGCGGACTCGGAATGATCAAGGCCAGCGGCATGGCGATCAGGGAGGAGTTTGCCTGCTTTGACGCGGAAAGGAAATTTGCAGTCCGCCTGCCGGAGTCAATTGAACCAAAAGGCTGTCTCTGTGGAGAGATACTGCGGGGCAGAAAAAAACCGCAGGCCTGTCCTCTTTTCAAGTCACGTTGCACTCCCATGGATCCAGTGGGACCCTGCATGGTGTCAAGTGAAGGAACCTGCGCCGCCTATTACCGTTTTGGCGAGGGCCGATGAAAAACGACACGATTCTTCTTGATCACGGCAGCGGCGGCCTGGCGAGTGGGGAGCTGATCCGCGATATATTCCTTTCCCGTCTCGGCAACCCGGTACTGGGGCAGCTGGAAGACAGCGCCATCATTGAAACGGATCGCGGCAGGCTTGCCTTTTCCACCGACAGCTATGTGGTGGACCCGCTTTTTTTCCCGGGCGGCGATATCGGTCTGCTTGCCGTGCACGGCACCATCAATGATCTGGCCATGCGCGGCGCCCGGCCCTTGTGTCTCAGTCTGGCTATGATTCTCGAGGAAGGGCTGCCGCTCGACGATTTGCAGCGGATTGTCGCCTCGATCGACAACGCCTGCCGGGAGTCCGGGGTGCCGGTGGTCACCGGCGACACCAAGGTGGTGCAGAAGGGCAAGGGGGACAAGGTCTTCATCAACACCTCCGGCATCGGCCTGGTGGATGAGGGGCTTGATATTTCCGCCCGCATGGCACGCCCCGGCGACGCGGTCATCCTCTCCGGCAGCATGGGGGACCACGGCATTACCATTCTGGGGCAGCGGGCCGGTATCTCTTTGTTCGGGAATCTGCGCAGCGACACCAGGGCCCTGCATCGCCTCGTGCAGAAACTGCTTGCGACTGTTCCCGGCGGCGCGGTGCATACCCTGCGTGATCCGACCAGGGGCGGGGTGGCGACATCGCTTAATGAGATTGCCGCTGCTGCCGGGGTGGCGATTGAGCTTGATGAAGATTGCATCCCGGTCACGCCCCAGGTGGCGGCGGCCTGCGAAATCCTCGGCATGGATCCGCTGTATCTGGCCAATGAGGGCAAATGTCTGGCCGTGGTTGACGGAACGCATGGCGCGGCGGCTCTTGCCGCCATGCACGGCATGCCGGAGGGTCGCGATGCCCGCATCATCGGCCGGGTGACGGAAAGTCCTCCCGGCCAGGTCGTGCTGCACACGGCTGCCGGCGGCGCACGCATCGTCCGTTCCCTGACCGGCGAACCGCTGCCGAGGATCTGCTGAATGCCGGGAGACAGAAGCTGGAAGGCAGGAGGAAAAAGATGACTGCACGGAAAAAAAAGGTCGGCATTCTCGGCATCGGCAACCTGCTTCTCGGGGATGAAGGATTCGGCGTCCATGTCATCCGCTATCTTGAAGAACACTACGCATTCCCGGAGCAGGTTCGGCTGCTTGACGGCGGCACTGCCGGCATCTACATGGCCCCTTTTCTGGAGGAGGTTGACCTTCTCCTCGTGGTTGACGTGGTGGCGGTGGACGGGGTGCCCGGCTCAATTCATCTTTTCAATGGCAATGACCTGAAAGGGGCGGGCCTCCAGTTGCGCATGTCCCCGCATCAGCTCGGATTGCTCGAGGTTTTGGAAATCAGCCGACTGCGAGAGCTGGCGCCGGAGGAGGTGACCTTCATCGGCGTGGTGCCAGCGAAGGTGGAAATTTCCATGATACTGTCGGAGACAATGGCCGGTAAAGTGGTTGAGGTGGCGGAGATGATTGTCGCCACCCTGGCGAGGGAAGGAATTCATGCACGAACTGTCACTGGTGCAGGGGCTGCTGCGGCAGCTAGCTGACCTTGCCGGAAAACATGGCGCGACGTCCGTCAGCCGGGTAAAGGTGGAGATTGGACCGTTGTCAGGCATCGTGGTCGATTCCTTTTGTTTCGGATTTGAGGTGTTGGCCGTGGAGGATGAGTTGACGCAACGGGCAATACTTGAGATTGTCGTGCCGCCCCTGCAGTATCAATGCTGCCATTGCGGCAGTTCTTGTCCGGCAACAACGACCATGCCGGACAGCTGCCCCCGTTGCGGCACGACGTTACTGGTGCCGGCAGGGGGCGACGGCATCGTGCTGTTGCAGGTGGAGATGGAGTGAGGAGTTTTTGATTGCGGATTTGGGATTTGGGAATGTGGATTGATAAATATTCACCATAGTGGACGCAGAGGGTGCTGGAAAAAAATCTGCGTGTTCTCCGTGTGCTTTGTGGTGAAAAGAGACATTTTACGAGTTTGAATTTTCAGGTGGAATTTTATGTGTGATGATTGCGGTTGTGCGGCCCCCGGCCCAAAGGTGGTGGAGGTCAACCAGAGCCTGCTTGCGGCCAACGACGCCCTGGCGGCAAAAAACAGAACGCATATCGAGGCGCTGGGCGCGGTGGCGATCAACATGATCAGCAGTCCTGGATCAGGCAAGACCACCCTGCTGGAAAAAACCATCGAAAGATTAAAAGGCGAGCTGCGCATCGGCGTCATCGAAGGGGACATTGAAACGGAACGGGACGCCGATCGCATCCGGGCCAAGGGGGTGCCGGTGGTGCAGCTGACCACCGGCGGGGCGTGCCATCTTGATGCCGCGTTGACCCACAGGGGGCTGCATGCCCTGGAAGACCAACTGGTCGACAAAAAGCTTGACCTGCTCTTTATTGAAAATGTCGGCAATCTTGTTTGCCCGGCCACCTTTGATTTGGGCGAGCATCAGCGGGTTGTGCTGGTTTCCGTGCCCGAGGGACCCGACAAACCGGCAAAGTACCCGAAGGCCTTTGTCAGTTCGCAGCTCTTTATCATCAGTAAAACCGATTTACTTCCTTATTTTGATTTTTCTCCGGCAGCCGCCGCAAAGGAGGCGCTGCAGCTCAATCCCCGTCTGGCCGTCATGGAGCTGTCCGCCGCTACCGGCGAGGGGCTTGACGGGTGGCTGGATTATCTGCGCAGTCTCTGTCGATGATTTTCGGACTCACTGATGACCTCATCTTTCCGCCCCCCTATCTGGCCAGGGAAGACGGTCTGCTGGCCATCGGCGGCGACCTTTCGGTGGAGAGGCTGTTGCTTGCCTATTCCCAGGGGATTTTTCCCTGGTACGGTGAGGAAGATCCTATTCTCTGGTGGGCGCCGGATCCCCGGCTCATTCTTGAGCCGGGGTCGTTTCATCTGTCCAGACGACTGGCCCGGGTCATCAGGCAGGGCATATTTTCGGTGAGTTTCGATGCCGCGTTTGAACAGGTGATCGACGCCTGTTCTTCTCCCCGGCCCGGAAAGGAGCAGGGCACGTGGCTTGTTCCTGAAATGAAGGAGGCGTATGTCCTGCTCCATGAGAAAGGCTATGCCCATTCCGTGGAGTGCTGGCGGGACAAAGAGCTTGTCGGCGGACTGTACGGCGTGTCGCTCGGCAGGATTTTTTTCGGCGAATCCATGTTTTCCCGGGAGTCGAACAGTTCGAAAGTCGCCTTGGCGTATCTGGTCAAGCTGTTGCAGGGATGGCAGTTTGACCTGATCGACTGCCAGATGAAGACAGGTCATCTCATCAGCCTGGGAGCCAGGGAGATAACGGGACACGAATTCTACGCGCGTCTGCAGCAGCATGTCCATTTGCCCGCCCACCAAGGATTCTGGAGTGATTTTCTCTTAAAATTCCATCCTTGACAACCGTTTTGCAGGAATTATCATTTACTTAGGAGGAGGCAAAAAGGCGGTTAAATGAAAAGTTCATTGGCAAAGGAGGTGTTGATTCATGTTTGATCTGATTCCATTTCGACGTCGGCATGGGAATGTCCCGGATGTTTTCGAGGAAATGGAGGACGTGTTCAAGAAAATGTGGAAAGGCACATTGTTTCATGAAATGATGACGGATTTTGATACAAACTGGTCTCCTCGTCTTGATGTTTGTGAAACAAAGGATGCCCTTGAGGTTGTTGCCGACCTTCCCGGCTTGGACAAAAAAGACATAGATATTTCCCTCGAAGGCGATGTCCTGGTCATCAAGGGTGAGAAGCACGAAGAGCACAAGGAAAGCGAAAAGCATGTTCATCGTATGGAGCGGCGGTATGGCTCTTTCTATCGGGCCATGCGCTTGCCGGTCGAGGTAAAGAGTGAGAATATCGAAGCCTCCTTCAAAGACGGTGTGTTGACGGTCACTCTTCCGAAGTCCGAGGAAGCAAAAAAGAAAATCGCCCATATTGACGTTCATTGAGGCGCAAGTTTCCTTGTGGAAAAAAACCCGCGTTAGCGCGGGTTTTTTTGTGGCGGCTGCGCGGGATGGGAATGAGATATCGTATTTTTGTCGTCATTTCATTTGACTCATGCGCATTTGTCGACGTAATGTTAAAAAAGCAAATTACTTCTTCATTCGATTCCTCAATTTCGTGTGAGCAGATGTGACCAATTCCCCGGACGAAGCGGGCGATCAATCGCTTGCGGCAAGAACGAACACCACTCTGCAGATGGAAACCGCGCGGCGCATCCAGCGGCTGACGGAAGAACTCAATGATGTAACCATCCAGCTTAACAGGGAAATAATCCTGCGTAAAAACATTGAAAATGTTTCCCGGGAAAGGGAGAAATTTTTCCGACTGCTGCTTGACGCGACTTCCGATGGGGTCTGGGACCGCAACATACCGACAGGTGAAGTCTATTACGGCGAAAACTGGGCAAGGATGCTGGGGTATACTGTCCGGGAAGTAAAAGAAAAGAACATTAAATGGGAAGATTTGCTGCATCCTGATGATAAGTCGCAGACCTTGGATGCGATCAGGAATCATTTCAAAGGTGAAACCTCGCGATATGTTGCGGAATTTCGTTTGCGCAACAAGGGCGGGGGATGGCAATGGGTGCTGGCCCGGGGAAAGGTGGTTGAGTGGGACGAGGAGGGGCAGCCGGTACGTTTTGTCGGCACCCATTATGATATTTCCGATCGGAAGAAGGTGGAAGATGAGCTGAAGGAAAGTTCGAGGAAAATCAAGGAGTTTGCTTACTCCGTGGTTCATGATTTGAAAAATCCTGCCATTTCCATCCATGGGCTTGCGAAAAAAATGCGTCAGAAGTATGGCGACGTGCTTGATCAGAAGGGTGCTTCCTTTTGTGAGCAGATTCTTCGGTCAGCCGAGCAGATAGCCGTGCTTGTGGATAAGATAAATCTTTTTATTGCGGCCCGGGAAGCACCGCTCCTTCTGCAGAAGGTTTCCTTGCAGGAGGTTTTTGCCATAATTCGTGAGGAATTCACACTGCAAGCGGATCGTCGGGTGGTGAAATGGATCGTGCCGGAGATTCTGCCCGAAATAATCGCCGACCGTCTTTCCCTTTTACGAGTCCTGCGTAATTTTGTCGATAATTCGATAAAATACGGTGGGGAAAATCTTGGTGAAATTGAGTTGGGCTACCGGGATTCCCCGGAATTTCATATCCTTTTTGTCCGGGATAATGGAGTCGGACTTGATCAGGAGGATTCAAAAGGGATTTTCGGCATGTTCAAGCGCAAGAAAACGTCCTGTGGGATTGAAGGGACAGGGCTTGGCCTGGCCATTGTCAAGGAAATCGCCGCCCAGCACGGCGGGAAGGTATGGTTTGAGCCCGAGCGCAAGCGAGAGGGCATTACTTTTTTTATTTCATTTTCTAAATCATTGATAACCGATTAGCTGGTACGGATTGCTGATGCGAGCCGGTTTTTTAGGCAAGGTTGCCGGAGGCATGGCGCTTTGACGGCAGGGAAATCGGCGGCACGCCGGTTTGGAATGACAACAAAGAGGATCGCTTCGTATGGAAGATATTTTGGTACAGGTACAGGAAGTCATTACCTTTTATGGGTTAAATATCCTTGCCGCCTTAATTATTTATATCATTGGTCGGTTGACCGCCAAGTTTCTGCAGGGATTTGCCGAAAAACTGATGACCAAAGGCAAGGTGGATCCGACCTTGATCCATTTTGTCGGCAACCTTGCCTATATCGGCATGCTGACCTTTGTCATCCTGGCGGCTCTGAACCAGCTCGGCATTCAGACCACCTCCTTTATCGCCGTGCTTGGTGCCGCAGGCCTCGCCGTCGGCCTTGCCCTGCAGGGATCGCTTTCCAATTTTGCCGCCGGAGTTCTGCTTATTCTTTTCCATCCCTTTAAGAAAGGAGATTTCATCGAGGCTGCCGGAACCGCCGGGACAGTGGAAGAAATTCAGATTTTTACCACCATGCTCGCCACTCCGGACAATAAAGCCATCATCGTCCCCAATTCCAAGATCATCGGGGATAATATCGTCAATATCACCTCCAAACCCACCCGCCGGGTTGATTTCGTTTTTTGCGTCGGCTATGGTGACGATATTGACAAGGTGAAAGAGGTTATCGAGCAGGTTCTTGTCGAAGACGAGCGCATTATGCAGGATCAGGAAATTTTCATCGGCGTTGCCGCACTTGCGGACAGCAGTGTCAATTTTGCGGTTCGCGTCTGGGTGAAGTCATCTGATTACTGGCCGGTATTCTTTGACACCAATGAAAGGATGAAAAAAAGATTTGATGCGGAAGGTGTTTCCATCCCTTTCCCGCAACGGAATGTGCATGTCTATGAAGCGGCAAGGGTGACCTGAGAGTTTGCCGGATTGGTGCAGGTTCTGTTAGCCCCGGTGATTTGTTGCTTGCCGCAGTAATTTCGGCGGCACAGGATCAAGAGATCGGAGCTTTTCCAGCAACAGCCGGGTTGAAGCAGGCGAGGGGAGGGTGTCAGCATCAGCCTCCAGGGACTGGACGGCCTTTGTCGCCATTTTGGCCATGCCTTTTTTATTACCGCTTTCCATCAGGATGTAAACGCCGGCTGCCCGGATAAACCCCTGCAGTGCTGATTTTTCCCTGCCCTGGGCCGTCAGCCACAGTTTTTCCAAAACATCGTGTACCTCAAAGAAAAGCCCTTCGTCCCAAAGGACAAAGGCCCGGGTAAGCGGATCCTGTATCTTTTTTCCGTCAATGGCGGCGACACATCGCGCGTAACGCTTCATTCTGTCTTCGATATAGGCCTTCGCGGGGGGAGATAACTCTGTCTGCAGCAGCTTTGCGGCTGTGGTTTCAATTTCGGCAAGGGACGGCGTGTCCGGATTTTCAAGGACGCGGGAAAGTGCCGAGGCAAGACTGTTGCGAATAATCCGCGCTTGGCGGTCGGTAAAGGGATTGAAATTCTGATTATCCATGCCGGGACAGGATTACAGAAAATTCCGGCAAAAAGCAAGGGAACGGTTCAGGGACTTTGATGAAAAAAATGATGGAAGCGGTCAAGCTGTTCCGGGACGAAAGAAGCTGGGAGCAGTTTCACAGCCCGAAAAACCTGTCCATGGCGCTGATGGTGGAATGCGCGGAACTGGTTGAGCATTTTCAGTGGTTGAGCCAGGAGGAAAGCAGAAATCTTCCCTTGGAAAAACGTCAGGCCGTGGAAGAGGAAATAGGCGACGTGCTTATTTATCTGGTCAATCTTGCGGAAAAGCTCGGGGTTGATCCTCTGGAGGCCGCCTGGAGAAAACTGGCAAAGAACCGGATAAAATATCCCGCCGACAAGGCGTATGGAAAATCACTGAAATATGACGAATATGAAAATGAATGATCCTGCCGATGAATTGATTGCCGTGGTTGACGAGGCCAATCGGGAAATCGGCAGCGCAACCAGGCGGGAGATGCGCAGTAACAACCTGATCCATCGGGCCACCTTTATTTTTGTCTTGAACCGCAGCGGCGAATTGTTTGTCCAGAAACGGACGCAAAACAAGGATGTTTATCCCGGATATTTCGACGTTGCAACGGGAGGCGTGGTCGGGGCAGGTGAAACTTATGAAGAATCGGCCCGGCGGGAACTTGAAGAGGAGCTTGGCATCGTCGGTCAGCCTCTTGATGCCCTCTTTGATTTCTTTTGGCAGGATGAAGGCAACAGGGTTTGGGGGCGGGCTTTTGTCTGTCGCTATGACGGGCCGGTGGCACTGCAACAGGAAGAAGTGGAGTGGGGAGAATTCATGCCTCTTGGACAAGTGAATGAGATGGTGAAAAGCATGCCGTTCACTCCGGATGGGCTCTATGCGCTGGATCGATTTTCGCTACGGCGCTGACATCCCCCACCCGTCTTTTGTGCTGACCACGGCGCGTGTTTTCAGGCTCTTTACGGCTGTCATGCTCTTTCGAAATAAAAAAAATAGATTTTTCAGGAGGATTTATGGTCGCGGCAGAACCTTTTCGTTATACAGCAGACGAGCTTTTTTCCTGGATTTCCGGGAAGCCGGATTTTGTCTTGCTTGATGTCCGCAATGAAAAAGAGTTTTCCAACTGGTATGTGGAAGGGCCGTCTCTGTTTCCCTATATCAATATCCCCTATTTCAATTTCATGGAGGATCCGGCGGAGAGCGTCGCCATGATCCCTGCCGGCGAGAAAATCAGGATCGTCTGTTCCAAGGAGGGCTCGGCCAAATATGTTGCCGAACAGCTCATCTCGCATGGGATTGCCGATGTCGGGTACATGGCCGGCGGCATTGTCGCCTGGGGGAATGTGCTTGGCGCCCGGCGGGTGAGTGACGAAAAATCCGCCTACGAATTGTACCAGGTGGTGCGGCCCGGCAAGGCGGCGTGCAGCTATCTGCTGCTGTGCGGCAAGGAGGCCATGGTTTTCGACCCTTCCAGGAATATTGATTTTTACATCGATTTTGCCGCAAGGCGCGGCGCTGCAATTGTAAAGAGTTTTGAAACCCACCGGCAGGCCGATTATATTTCCGGCTCCATCGACATGGCGACAAAAACCGGGGCTTCGATCATGGTAAAGAAAGAGGACTTTCTCGGTGCTGATTTTGAATATACCGCTCTTGAAGATGGCCGGATTTTTACCTTCAGCCGGGGAGATGTGGAAGTCAAAGCCATTCACACCCCAGGGCATACTCTGGGCAGCACCTCCTATCTGATCGACAATAAATATTTGTTAAGCGGCGATACGATTTTTATTAACACCGCCGGGCGTCCGGATCTGGGCGGCAAAAGCGCGGAATGGTCCCGTCATCTCTATCTGACCCTGACGCTGAAAATGCGCGGCTTAAACGACGATATTCGCGTGCTGCCGGGCCATTATACCTCTTGGGACGAAGCCAACCAGGACGGGATCTTCATGGAGAGTCTCGGTCGGATCCGCAAGAAAAATAGAGCCTTTCATCTGCCCAATGAACTCAAATTCGCGGAATTTATCGAAGCCAATCTCAGGCCTCAGCCCGGGGTTTATTCCCAGATCCGGCGGGTAAACGGCGGTTGGCTGAAGGTGGAAGCAGATGAAGCAGATATCATGGATCTCGGGAAAAATGAGTGCGGCGCAAGCAATTACGGCAAGGTGGGCGTCAGTGCGGAAAAAAACAGGGAAGAAAGTTGAGAGGCAGAGGGGAACGGATAATTTTGCGCCTGGTCCCGCGGCCCGCGGTTTTGCTCTGCGCGGTGTGCTGGGGAATAAACAGACTGATGTCTTTTATGATGTTCACGCCGAATAGTTCGATTTGACCTGGTGGGAGATGTCGGAGAATTGTTTTTTGATGGCATGCGGATTGTGTTCGTCGATGCCGTCTTTTATTTCATGGTGTTTTACCGTCCATGTTCTGACCAGGTTGCGACCCGAGTTTTTCGCCGCATACAGGGCCTGATCCGCGCGTGCAATAACTTCATGCCGGGACATCACCGGGTTTGGCTTCTTTCTCGTTTTTTTTCCGCTGCTTTTTTGTCCAGCTCATCGAGCCGTTTCCGCAGCTCTTCGCTGACGGCCACCCTGCCTTCAAGTACGCAGCCACGTCGTCCGGGCACGCACTCCGCGTGCAGTTTGAGGCATTTGTCGGTGTTGTAATCGTAGTTTTTACATGAAAAAGTCATGGTGATCTCAATTTGATAGAAATAAAAGAGGCCGTGTTGATTTTCTGGAAGCCGGCATTCGCGAGTGGGGAATAATAGTCAATTCAGGCAAAGAAGACAAGATGCGTGACATTTTTTGTTTTGTTGCAGGCGGCAAGCGGCATGGCGTGAAGCATCCGGATCAGCCGGGGTGCATGAAAAGAACCTTTGCTCCTCTAATATTTCGCGCCTTCAGTTCGGCCAGGGCAATGTTTGCATCCCGCAAGGCAAATTTCCGCACCTCCGGCCTGATGGGAATGGCTGCGGCCAGCTCCAGAAACTGCCGGATATCCGTTCGGCTGACATTGGCCACGCTCTTGATTTCCTTTTCCTGCCAAAGATGGGCGGGATAGTCAAGTTGAAGCAGGACGTTTTTGTCGGCTTCTTCCTTGCGGATGGCGTTTATCACCAGGCGGCCGCCTGGGGAGAGAGCGGCAAGCGAGGTAATCACCGGTTTCCAGGCCGGAGTGGTGTCTATGATGCGGTCGATTTCCAGTGGGGGTTTGTCGCCGATGTCTCCGGCCCATGTTGCCCCGAGAGCCAAGGCGAATTTTTGTTCATTCACGCTTCGGGCAAAAACAAAGATCCGTGAAGCGGGAAAGAGGTGGCGTGCCAGATGAAGGACGAGATGAGCCGAGGCCCCGAATCCGCAGAGGCCCAGTGTCATGCCGTTTGTCAAGCCGGTAAGACGCAGGGAGCGGAAGCCTATCGCCCCGGCACAAAGCAGGGGCGCGGCCTCGATGTCGCTGAAGATGTCCGGAATGGCGAAGCAGGAGCTTTCCGGCGCGGTCATGTATTCGGCATAACCGCCGTGAAAATCCCTGCCGGTCGCCTTGAAATCCGGGCAGAGATTTTCATTGCCCGTCCGGCAGAATCGGCAACTGCCGCAGGCGGAAAAGATCCAGCCCACCCCTACCCGGTCGCCCGGTTGAAAGAACGTCACCTTTGCGCCGACAGTGTGAATCCTGCCGATGACCTGATGGCCAAGGACAACCGGCAATCGGGGCGGCGGTGTTCGCCCCTCGATTTCATCCAGCTCTGTGTGGCAGACGCCGCAGGCGGAAACCCGGATGAGAAGTTCGTTTTCAGCCGGCTGCGGAACAGCAAGGTTTTCCAGGGCAAGTCGTTCTTCGTTCTCCCGGAGGAGTCCGATTTTTTTCAACACCATTGCCTGCATGGGGCTATGGAAAAATCAGATCAGAAGGGCATGTTGCAAAAAATGGGTGCACGGCTTTTTATGGTTTCTCCAGAACATCCTCGGCCCAAGACATTGCCGCGGCAACACGGGGAAAGCCGATGGTGGAAATAAGCAGAAGCAGGGTGTGCTGAATTTCCTTCCTGTCGGCGCCCGCCTCAAGCGCCCGCCGGGTGTGGGAGTGCACCGAACCCTCGGACTGCACCGCCGCGGCCGCGCCAAGCTGGATCAATTCCGATGTTTTTCGATCAAGAGGGCCTGCGCCCCGTACCGTTGTTCCCAGGTTGTCGAGGGCGGAAAATATTTCAGGGAAATGTTTGGACAGGTTGGTGTGGTGCTTTGGGCGTTTCTGGTCGGACATGAGCGTTCTCCTTGGATGTTGGTATTGATCATTTGTTGCTATCACTTCTTTTCGTGTCTGCTATTGCATCCGGCGGATGCGGACCTCGATTTCCTTGTGCTTCTGCAACAGATCGACAAGTTGTGCCGGGTCCGTGTCTCCATAATGATAGGGGTAAAGAATCATGGGTTTGAATGCCTTGGCCGCATCGGCCACCATCGCCGGAGTCATGGTGTAGGGCAGATTCATTGGCAGAAATGCGCAGTCAATGGCGGAGAGTTTCTTCATCTCCGGAATGTTTTCCGTATCGCCCGCAATATAAAGGCGTTTGTCGCCGATGGTGAGGATGTAACCGTTCCCCTCGCCCTTGGGGTGAAAAAGCTCGCCGGTGTCTCGTTTGTGGAGAAGATTATAGGCCGGCACCGCTTCGATCAGGATTTTCCGGACGGTTTCTTTTTCCCCATTTTTCAGGATTTTGCCGGAGCCGAGCTGTCGGCGGCATTTCTCCGTCAGGATGATGGTCGAATCTTCCTTGCGAATGGCCTCCAGGGCCAGGGGGTCGAGATGGTCGCGATGTTCATGGGTGATGAGAATGATATCCCCTTTGGGGAGCAGGGTATAGTCGGCTGTTTTGCTCCAGGGGTCAATGTGAATGTTTGTGTCCGCGATGGTCAGCATCAGGGAGCCGTGGCCGATAAAGGTTATTTTCAGATCCCCGGCAGATGTGGGAATGATGTCTTCCTCGAATTCAACCGGTGCGGCGATTGCCGCGGCATAAAAAAGAACCATGCCCAGCAGCATAAAAAAGATTTTTCGCATTGACCTGCCTCCTTTGATTTATTTAAACTATCATTTTCATGATAGATGAAAGTTTAGCATCAATACTCTCTTGATGGCAAGAGGATAACTGTGTTTAAACTGCCCGTCACTGTTTTTCGGGGGATCAACCCCGCACTCTTTTCCCGGCATCGGTTTCCGAAATAAAATGAAAACACGGTTTCAGCTTGATATTCTGCCGCAGCCGGATGATACCACCTGCGGTTCCACCTGCCTCCATGCCGTGTACCGTTATTTCGGCGATACAATTGAGCTGGAACAGGTGGTCAGTGAAGTGACGCACCTGGAGACGGGTGGAACCCTGGCGGTTTATCTTGCCCTCCATGCCTTGGGGCGCGGCTACTCAGCCACCATGTTCACCTATAATCTCCATTTTTTCGACCCCACCTGGTTTCATCCTCACGGACAGAATCTGCGGGAAAAACTTCTTGCCCAGGCGGCATTCAAAAATGATAATCCTCGACTGCAGGAAGCAACCTCGGCCTATCTTCATTTTCTGGAACTGGGCGGTAAAATTTATTATGAAGATCTTACCCGCAGTTTGATCCGCTGGTATTTGCGGAAGAATGTGCCCATCATTACCGGTCTCAGCTCCACTTATCTGTATCAAAGCATGCGCGAGTTCGGGATAACCGGGGAAGAGGATGATCTGCGAGGCGATCCTGCCGGCCATTTTGTCGTGCTGTGCGGCTATGACAAGGAGGAGCGGACCATCCATGTGGCGGATCCTTTTCATCAGAATCCTCTTGCCGCCCAGCAGGATTATATCGTCAACATTGACCGGGTTCTCTGCGCCATCCTGCTCGGGGTTTTGACCCATGACGCCAATTTTCTCATTATTCAACCCCGTAAAAAGTGAAGGCTATCTTGATGCAGACTTTAGTCGTCGTTAATGATCCCAAGGACTGGCCGCTGGAAATCGAAGGAATCGAACTGGTCGCGGCGCGCACGTATCTAACCGATCCCTCCTATGCCAAGCTGCGCAAGGCAATGGTCTTTAATCTCTGTCGTTATTACCGTTACCAGAGCACCGGTTACTACGTGTCGCTGCTGGCGTCGGCCCGGGGCCATAAACCACTGCCCGATATCACCACCATCCAGGATTTGAAAAGCCAGACCATTATCCGCATCGCCTCGGACGAGCTGGATGAACACATCCAGAAAAGTTTATCCCATATCCGTTCACGAGAATTCGTGCTCAGTATCTATTTCGGTCATAATGTCGCCAAGCAGCATGACAAGTTGAGCCAGCATCTGTTTCATCAGTTTCAGTCGCCTTTTCTGCGGGCGTATTTCGTGCATAATGAAAAACATCAGAAATGGTTTCTGCAGAACATCAATCCCATTCCGGCCGGTGAAATCCCGCCGGAGCACCGCCCCTTTGTTGTCGAAGTGGCGCGGGACTATTTCATGGGGCGTCGGCGCATCGTCAAGCGACGCAGCCATTCCCGTTATGATCTGGCCATTCTCCACAACCCTCATGATCCTGAGCCGCCTTCCGATAACCGGGCCCTGCACCATTTTGCCAATGCGGCGGATTCGCTCGGCATCAATACGGAGATGATCATCAGGGATGATTACGGTCGGCTGCCGGAATTTGATGCCCTGTTTATCCGGGAAACCACCAGCGTTAACCATCACACTTACCGTTTCGCCCGCCGGGCGGCGGCCAAGAAGCTTGTGGTGATTGATGATCCGGAATCGATTCTGAAGTGTACCAACAAAGTCTTTCTGGCGGAGATCCTGGAAAGGAACAGGGTGTTGACGCCGAAAACCGTTATTGTCCACAAGGACAATGCCGCGGAGGTGGCTGGCCAGCTCGGCTTTCCCTGTATCCTGAAGCAGCCGGATTCCTCTTTTTCCCAAGGGGTGATGAAGGTGGAATCATCCGACGAGCTGCGGCACCAGGTAACAAAACTGCTGGATAAATCCGATTTGGTCATTGCCCAGGAATTTCTACCCACCGAATATGACTGGAGGGTGGGAATATTTGACCGCCAGCCCCTTTATGTCTGTAAATATTTCATGGCCAAGAAGCACTGGCAGATCATCAAGCGGGACGCGGACGGCATGAAGACCGACGATGGCAATTATTCCACCCTGCCCGTTGAGCATGCGCCGGATCAGTTGATCCGTACCGCTTTGAAGGCGGCCAATCTGATCGGTGACGGTCTTTACGGCGTTGATATCAAGCAGATCGGTAAGAAGTTTTATGTCATCGAAATTAATGATAATCCAAATATCGACGCAGGCGTTGAGGATTCTGTTTTAAAAGAAGAACTGTATTTGCGCGTCATGCGCGTTTTTCTGCGGCGCATTGAGCATAAAAATGAATGGGGGCAGTCATGGTAGCACCTTCACCCTTGCATCTTTTCGAGGGGTTTGGCGTCGAGCTTGAGTATATGATCGTCAGCAACGGCAACCTTGACGTGCTGGCCGCCGCCGACCGGCTGCTTGCGGCTGTTTCCGGCGAGGTGCAAAACGAGGTCGAGCTGGGCGACATCGCCTGGTCCAATGAACTGGCCCTGCATGTGGTGGAATTCAAGACCAACGGGCCGGTTGCCTCTTTGGACCGGGTTGCCCCCCGTTTCCAGGAAAACATCGGCAGGGCGAACGAGTTGCTTGCCGAGATGGGGGCCAGACTTATGCCCACCGCCATGCACCCCTGGATGGATCCGCTCAGGGAAACAAAGTTGTGGCCGCACGGCAGCAAGGTGATTTATGAGGCGTACAACCGCATTTTCGGCTGCCAGGGTCATGGCTGGTCCAACGTCCAGTCCACCCATCTCAATCTGGCCTTTCACGGCGACGATGAGTTCGGCCGGCTGCACGCCGCCATCCGGTTGCTGCTGCCCATTCTTCCGGCGCTGGCGGCGAGTTCCCCATTGGTCGAGGGACGACCGAGCGGTCTGCTTGACACCCGTTTGGAATATTACCGATTCAACCAGAAACGGGTTCCTTCCATCAGCGGCGCAATCATCCCGGAGCCTGCCTACACCAGAAAAGATTATGAGGAAATGATATTACAAAAGAATTATCGGGATATCGCTCCCTATGATCCGCAAGGGATCCTGCAGGATGAGTGGCTGAATTCCCGGGGGGCCATTGCCCGTTTCGAGCGTTCGGCCATTGAGATCAGGGTGCTTGACATCCAGGAATGTCCGGCTGCCGACCTGGCAGTGGTCTCCGCCATCGTCAGCGTGCTGCGGGCGCTGGTGGGCGAGCGCTGGCGCTCCTTTGCCGAACAGGCCTCGTTTGCGGTGGCGCCGTTGGCCGAGCTCTTTGTTGCCGCCGTCCGCCAGTCTGATCAGACCGTTATAGCCGATCCGGCCTATCTCGGATTTTTCGGGGTCAGGGAAAAAAAGATTACTGCCGGCGAGCTGTGGCGGGCCCTGATCGAGCAAACTGTTGGTCCGGAGATTCCGTACCGTGGGCAAATTGATGGTCTTTTGAAGAAGGGGCCGCTCGCCCGGCGCATCCTCAGGGCGGTGGGAGCGGATTCATCCCGGGAAAGGCTGCGTGATGTGTACGGCAGGCTCTGCTCCTGCCTTGCTTCCGGAGAGATGTTTTCGCCCTGAGAGCGCACGACATTCCCATCCGGCAGCCGCTTGCAGGCGGCCGGCGGATGTTGCGGGCTTGAAATTTACAGACTGATGACCGCCGCGTCGCAGGCAAGATGGATGAGTTCCACCGCAGTCCCCATCCTTGCTCCTTCGATGAGGTCCGCTTCGCTTATTTTGCGCGACTTGCAACAGGGGGTGCAGGCCAGAACCGGGACGTTGTGACCCTGGAGATAGGTCATGAGGTCGTCGGCGGAGTCGCCTGTTGCCGCCTTGACGTGCTCCAGAAGGCCCTCCTTGGCCAGATAAACCGCGTCATCGAGCAGGAAAAGCGTGACGTTTTTTCCTTCCTTGTGGGCAATGGTGGCCAGATGGATCGCTCGTGCCGCCCGATTCGGGTTGTCGGTACCGCATGCCAGGGTAATCACTACATTATTTGTCATTTTTTCACCTCTTGTCATTGAAATTAAAAAAATAAAACGACCGACGCTTTACAAACTTTCAAATACGAATATAATATTAATTAGAGGGCGAGTCTGACATGTAAAAAATAAGAGAGCGGTCATCGCATCGTATACTTCAAGAGAGACTCACCCCACAAAAAGCAGAGTCGTGTTTGACTCTGCTTTTTTTTGTTTAAACGTCCCCCCGGGCCTTTGCGCCTTTTATTGTCAGGTTCTGAAAAAAAAGAAATCTCGTCACGCCGATTTCAATGACCGCATCCTTCTTTTCCACCATAACATCATGTGCTTTCCAGATGGTGACATCCTCGGTGGTAATTTTTTCAAACCAATTCCGACTCGAATCATCCGGTTGACCCATGCGTACCGCAGGGGTTTTGACCTTGACTCATCAGCCGTTAACCGCCGGACGCGGGGCGAGGTAAATGGTGGCATTGCCGCCTTTTCCGGCAATCAACCGCGCAGCTTTGCCGGTAACCCGTAGTGTCGCTTTTGTATCGTTTTTCATGAGCCGGATAGTACACCGCATGATTTGTTTTCACCAGCTTTAAACGCCCGTGCAATTGGTGAAAAATAAATTTTGTTGAGTAAAGGTTTTGGCGGTCGCGATCGATGTGTTACAATCACTGCAACCTAAGGACGACGGTCCGGACAAAATCAGAGGAGGAGTTCGATCCATGCAGGATAAACTTGTAATCGCCATGGCAGGACTGCCCGCCCGGGGAAAATCGACCATGGCTCTGAAAATTGCCCGCACGCTGGAACTTGACGACGTCAATGTGCGTATTTTCAATAATGGCGAACTGCGCCGGAAGCTGTCCAGGGAGGATACCTCGTCACCGGAGTTCTTTTCCCCGAAAAATCCCAAGGGGATCCAGCTGCGGGAGAAATGTGCCCGCATGAATCTTGACCTTGCCCGCAGCTATCTTGACAACCGCGGCAGGGTGGCGATTATCGATGCCAGCAATGTCACCAGAAGCCGGCGCAAGATGATTGAGGATACCTTTCCCGGCCTCCCCATTTTTTTTATCGAATGCGTTAATGTGGATGAAGAAGCCAATGAGGCGAGTCTGGAACACAAGGCGTCGTTAAAGGAATTCAAACACCTGACTCAGGCAGAGGCCTTTGACAGCTTTTATAAACGTGTCGCCCACTATGAGTCAATCTATGAACCACTGCACGCCGAGCGCAACATAATTCTGGTCGATTCCTTTGAGGGGTGGATTCTGCAGGAGAAGATATTCGATGTGGTGCCCTATTATGACCGCATTCGCGATATCATCACCACCCGGATTATCCGCAATCTTTTTCTTGTCCGCCACGGAGAAACTTCTTTTAATCTCGAAGACCGCATCGGCGGCGATTCAGGACTCACCCAAAAGGGTCTTGACCAGGCCAGGGCACTGGCCGAACATTTTGCCGGCGTCTCCATTCCTATCATCTTCACCAGCAATCATAAACGTACTTTACAGACCGCCGCGCCCATCGCCGCAAAACAGAAAAATTGCTCGGTTATCGCCCTGACCGAATTCAACGAGATCCACGCCGGTATCTGCGAAGGAATGACCTACCAGGAAATCCGTCAACAGATGCCCTTTGTGGCCAACGCCCGCAACCGGAACAAATACAATTATGTCTACCCGGAAGGGGAAGGGTATCTGACCATGGAAAAAAGGGTGCATCGTGGTTTGAAAAAGGTCTTTTATCTCAACAGCTACAATGACAATATCATGATTGTCGGACACCGGGCGGTAAACCGGATGATTCTCTCGGATTTCGTCTTCCGGCCGAAAGAAGAAGTACCCTACATCTATATGCCGCAGAACCGTTACTACCACCTGCAGATCGATCCTTACAAGAAACAGTTTGAATTGAAACCCTATGCCGCTTCATCCGACAAACATTTTGAATCAGGGAAAATTGACTGAATAACGGATAATTGATCCATGCCGTCAAACGGCGATTGACCCGGCTTGGCGGCACCATTTTGGGGGTAAATAAATTTGACAGAAGGAAAGAAGGGCATGTAATTTGGAAAGGACGGTTTTTGAATTTACGCGAAGGAAAAGAATCTCGTTTGTTTCATTTCTTTAATCAAAAAAGATGTCTGCTGATAAAAAAACAGATCTGAAGGGGAAAAGTGCGTTTGAGCTCTTCCCCGATATCATGAAGGGTATCCCCAAAACCGGGAAAGGGGAGGTGTCTCCGGCCGCGAATTCCGGGGTCGTTCGGGGGCGAGCCCCTGCCGTCAGCCGGGTCCCGCCTCCTCAGCCGCCTGATATCGGCATTTTGCTTTCCGGGGAAAAGGAAAGGGTGGCCCGCAATGCGGACGTGGCCGTCGCCTTGCTGCTCATGCCGGAGGGGAAAGAGAGGTCTCTGGTTGTCAATGTTCTGGAGGGGCTGGGGTATGTTGCCGACTGTGTCGGCTCCCAGGTGGAAGCGGTTGACAAAATGGGTTTTATGAATGCGGGTGTCGTCATCCTGCAGGACGGCTTTGACGGAAAGGAGCTTGATCAATCCCTTTTTCATCAGTATATGAAATCCCTGCCCATGAGCAGGAGGCGTTACATCTATTATGTACTGATCGGGCCTCGTTTCCATACCCTGTATGATCTTCAGGCCCTTGCCGAAAGCGTAAATCTGGTAGTCAATGTGCACCATGCGGACAAGTTTGGCTTGATCTTGCGAAAAGGCCTGATGCAGTATGAGGAGCTTTTCGGTCCTTATGTCGAGTTGCTGCAGGCCCAGGGGCGTAAATAAGCGACGAGTTCAGTCCGTTCTTGCATGGGCGGGGAAATCAGAGGGTGAGAAGGTCGCTGATCGATTTTTCAAAGAGATTCATGCTGTTGATGTTCCATTTTTCCGGATCTTCATAGCTGACGACCTGATCGTCGGTTAAAGAAAGATCCAGATCCTGGACAGGGAATGTCCCTTTTGATTTTTCGTCATGAAAGATGCGGACGACCGGCTGCATCAGGTTTTCGGTTGAGCCCACCACCACTCCGATGCGACCGCTGTCGAGCCTCACGCAGGAACCGATGGGGTACACCCCGATGGAGCGGATGAATTTGTGGGTCAAATCCTTGTTGAAGTGATGCTCGCTCCACTCATAGAGTTTTCGTAATCCTTCCACTCTGCCCATGCCGTTTCGGTAGCATCTGTCGGAGGTGATGGCGTCAAAAACGTCGGCAATGGCGCAAAGCTGAGAGCCGGTTTTGATTTCATCGCCTTTGAGGCCATGGGGATACCCGCTGCCGTCATAACGCTCATGGTGATGCAGTCCCATGTCATAGGCTTCTTCGGGGAGGTCTGTGGCGCTTTGCAGCACCTCGGCCGAATAAAGGGCGTGGCGTTTCATTTCGGCAAACTCAGCTTCCTCAAGTTTTCCGGGCTTGTTCAAGATGCTGAGCGGAATTTTTGTTTTGCCGATATCGTGAAACAGCGCGCCGATGGCCAGGCTTAATGTCCGTTTGTGCGGCACCTTGTAAAAGTTGCAGAAATTGAGAACATAGGCGCCGACGCTGATGGAATGCATCAGGGTGTATTCATCTTTTTTTCTGATTCTGGCCAGCAGCACCAAGGCATCACGGTTACGGGTGACCGATTTTTCCATTTTTGCGATGAGATCATAGGCCTCAGCGGTTTCCAGCGGCTTGCCTTCGCTTACGTTTTTAATTGCATTTTGGATGACGTTGACCGCCTGGTTTTTGATATTTTGGGCAACGAGCAGTTCTTCCTTGAGCGGCACGTTTCTGATGGAAACCGGTTCTTCGCTGGCCAGCCGCCGCAGCCCTTTGTCGGTTCCCTGTTTTGCCTCGATTTCAGGTTCGGCATCGTTGATGTCATCGCCCTTGTCGGTATCGATATAGACTTCCTTGATCCCGAACGAACGTAAATGGTCGATAATTTTTATATCTTTGATCAGGGCTTGATTTGCCAGGAGATAACTGGAATTGAAACCGCAGTTAAAGTCATGAACAAAAATGCCTGGTTTCAGATATTCTATTCTTACTTTTTTGATCATACAATCAGGTCGTATTTGAAAGTTTTTTGAGGTATTTAATAATTAAGATAGGACGCAGGACGATTCTGTTCCCAACTTTTTTTATTCTCATAATGTATGGGGATCGGGAGAAAAAGGAAAGCAATATTTGGCCACGCGATGCGGCAGAGCCGGGCGGCGGACCGGGTCTTTTTTCGTGGATTTTTTTGACAAGTTTGCGTGTCACTGGGAAGTCGGCAATAATTTAAAAAATTGCAAAGAGGTGTTTTTGGGGGAGGGGCGTTGCGTGCTGAATTTTGTTAACTTATTGGAAATATATGATAAATCCATGTCTTGACTGTGGGGCCTGTTGTGCTTTTTTTCGTATTTCTTTTTACTGGGGTGAGTCTGATAGTGGAAATACCGAGGGCGTTCCCACTGAGCTGACGGAAAAATTGAATGATTTCCGCATGGTGATGAAGGGGAGCAATGGGGCTTTTCCTCGTTGTGTTGCCTTGATGGGGATTGTCGGCAAAAAGGTAAGTTGCTTCATTTATGCAAAAAGGTCTTCCGTCTGTCGCGATTTTCAACCATCCTGGCTGGGTGGTGTGCATAATGAGGGTTGTGACAGGGCCAGGAGGCATTGGGGCATGCTGCCGTTGACCCCGGAAATATGGACCACGCCGGGTGACAATTTCCCTCGAAAAGCAGCCTGATTGGTTGCTGATCCCGTCATATTGGGTGACCAGGGGTCAACCTGGAACTACTCGGTTCTCACCAGCGATTTGTGGCCCAATTGGTCGGCTGCGGGTTACGATTCTTTCGATTGGGAAAAATGGCTACCGCTTTTTTTATGTGGAGGCCTGAAAAATGGAACGAAGGCCACGGGGGAAACAAAAAAAGCCTTTAACTCATAAAAGAGCTAAAGGCTTGATATTTTTGGTGGGCCGTCCCGGGATCGAACCGGGGACCTGCTGATTAAGAGTCAGATTTTTGTGCTTTCACATAATTTCACATAACACCACTTGGCCCTTGACTGATAAGGGTTTTCCCTGTATCTTATCTTCATAATACTTCACATAAAAACACCCTGTTTCATGTTGAAAGTGGGGACAGGGTGGGGATAAGATTTGACCTGCTGATCCTTGATATGGCTATCTGATTTAAATCATGAGGTCCAAAAATGAGCGGGAAAAAGTGGTTTCAGAGTAAATTTACGGGTGTCAGATACCGTTTCCATGAAACCAGGAAGCACGGTGTTCAGTTCGATAAATACTTTACCATTCGCTTTCAGTCCAATGGGAAGCGCAGTGAAGAGGGCTTGGGATGGGCAAGCGAAGGATGGACAGAACGGAAGGCGGCTCTTGAATTGGCCTCTTTAAAAGAGGCTGCGGTGAAGGGGTCAGGACCCGTCCGGTTGGCGGAGAAAAGGGAAATTGCCAACAATAAGCGGGCGGCAGTTGAGGTAGTCAAAAAACAGCAGGAAAAAGAGTCTGTCACGATAAGCCATTACTTCAGCAACGTCTACTTTCCCGCCACTGCAGAAGACGGCAAGAGCCATACTGCATTAAGAACCGAGAATTCTCTTTTTGAACTATGGATAAACCCGGTTATCGGCAATTTGCCTTTCAAGGATGTTGCCCCGATCCATATTGAAAAAATTCGGTCAAACATGACAAAAACTGGCCGGGCTCCCCGGTCAGCAGAATACATGATGAGCCTTGTTAGGCAGATTTTCAACCATGCTATGAAGTCCGGCCAGTATGAAGGGAAAAATCCTGTGCATGCCGTTAAGAAAACGAAATTCGATAATGGCCGCTTACGTTTTCTTTCACGGCAAGAAGCGGGAATATTGTTTGATGCCCTGAAAAAAAAGAGCCAGACGGTTTATGAGATGTCGCTGATTAGTTTACATTGCGGTCTACGGTTTGGTGAAGTCACAGCATTGACATGGGCTGATGTTGATCAGACGCACGGCACGTTGACCCTTCGGGATACCAAAAATAAGCGAAGCAGAACGGTTTTTATGAGCGAGGCGGTCAAATCAGTGATGGCAGCGAAAGAACCCGGTGCGCCGTCTGATTATGTTTTGCCGGCAAAAGGTGGGAAACGGATCATGACAACCCCTTCTACATTTAAAAGGGTGGTCAAGGCCCTTGGGCTTAACGATGGAATCATGGATAGGCGGCAGCATGTTTGTTTTCACACGCTGCGGCATAGTCACGCCTCATGGCTTGTTCAGGCCGGAACAGACCTTTTCACGGTGCAGAAGCAGCTTGGCCATACCAGCAGCGCCATGACACAAAGATATAGTCATCTTAATGAGGATCATTTCAAGACGGTGACAAAGGTTTTTGATAAACCGGATCAGCTGGCAAAAGTATTGCCGATGGTAAAAACAGGTTCTTGAAATATTCTATTTATGGTATATTGTTATGACATGGCAGGTTGACTTAACCAAAAAAACGGCCAAACAAAAAGAGTCATTGCCGAAAACGATCAAAGAGCAGTTGGTATTCCTGATCCGCGACATTGAAGAATACGGGCCTGTGCGTGGTAACTGGCCGAACTACAGTAAACTGAAACCAGGCCAGCACCATTGCCACTTAAAAAAGGGGCGGCCCACTTATGTCGCCATCTGGGAAGAACGGGACAAAGAAATAAAACTGATTGAGGTTGTCTATGTTGGAACGCACGAAAAAGCGCCATACTAAAACGGTGGAGCTTCGCTTTCGCGGCCCGGCTTCAAAAAAGGACGAAGCGGCCCGACTGCTGAAAGAACTTGGATTCGAGAATGCAACAGACTCCATCCCCTGGCGTGAAGCATTCCCGGAATACTCAACTGAGGAAACCCCTGCTGTTTGTCTACGAGCCGCCCGCCGGCGGGAAGGCTTGACTCAGAAAGAACTTGCCGCACGATCCGGCATACCGCAAGCTCACATTTCCCTGATGGAACGCGGCTTAATGGCGATTGGCGTAGTGAGGGCAAAGAAGCTTGGTGAAGCGTTGAATGCCGGCTACAAGGTTTTTCTGTGAATTGATTTTTCAGGGATAGGGTAGCTCCCGAAAAGCCAGTTTCCGGCTGGCCTTCCCTGATTTTTTTCAAACCGGGCCGCTTACGGAGGCGGAAGGATGATTGAAAATACCAAAACCGGCTGGTTCCCTGGATATTATGTGAATGACCGCTTTCATCTCTCTGATGAAACCAAAGAGCACATAATTGGTTTATTGGGTGATGCTGCAGTCAATCCTGTTGAGCAGGTTTGCCAGGAATTTTTAGGATTGCGGGAACATTGCGACAATAAACCCCGCAACAAGGAGCGGAAAGCCAAGCTGGCCGAGTTGCACGATTGCGCGGAACAGATGCGGGTTATCAGCCCGTTGAAAAAGTTTAAATTTCGGCAAACAGCGGCCGCAACCGACAGCCGCATGAAAAGTCCGTCATTTTCAAAAAAGACCTC
>AMWB02161336.1_pt1 | contig 36753 bp, 24 predicted proteins | sample 200311 | NCBI WGS metagenome assembly AMWB02 (sample SAMN02737377, study PRJNA173069) | bioreactor metagenome | biome: anode biofilm in microbial fuel cells | place: USA: California | collected 2010-12-16
CAAAATATAAATCCTTCTTACGGATATTTCTGGTGGCTGAACGGTAAGACGAGCTACATGGTTCCCGGATCTCAGAATGTCTATCCGGGCAGCCTTGTGCCAGATGCTCCTTCAGATATGTTTGCAGCCATGGGATCAGAAGATCAGCGCATATATGTGATCCCCGGCAAGAATATGGTAGTTGTCAGGATGGGAGAAGCATCTGATCCTCAGAATCCCAGTTTTGCCCTTTCCGGATTTGACAATGATCTGTGGGAGAAAATAAATGCAGTTATAAATACAAAATAGCAATCCCGGTAAAATTGATAAATTGAATCTTTGGGTTCAAGACCCTGCTGCCGTGGAGGTCTACTCTCGGAAGAATCATTCAGGGAGCCAGCCTGCTCTGCCTAGGGGAGTTCTCAGATCCTGATAATGCTCCGGGATTCAGAATATATAAGCTCGATGTGCCTGTCCCGGAGGGTGATTCAATTGTCCCGCGGGATTTTGGATTTTGATGTCAGGGAACTGTCAGGCTGATCAGAAAATCAGTGTCAGTGCCATATATTTAATCAGCAGTCCGAAAACAGTATAAATGAGTGTGTTGCGGATGTTGAGACGCAGCATTCCTGCAGCGAGGGAGATAACCGGAGAGGATAGTGGCAATGCATTGAACACGATTATCGTCAGGTTACCGTACTTTTCAATATTGGCTTCAGCCCTTTCATATCGCCGCCGTCCTATGAGTTTGTCTATGAATTTATTGCTGAATGAATATCCTATCAGGTAATCAATAGTCTGCGAAAACATGGCCGTACCGATCGCCACAGCATTGAGGGAAAGGGCACTTATCTCACCCTGCAGATAATAGACAAAAGCCACCTCCACAGGCATAAAGAGGAAGAAGAGGTATCCTGAAGCATTTACTATTGCAAAGGATAGAAGGCCCTCATCACGTGAGCCGTAGTATATGTCACGCCCAACTGTAAGAGAAGCAATTGTAATTGCAGCGATAATCAGGAGGGACGCAATTACAACACTTACAATGTCACGTCTGGAAAGTCTCATTCATGGCTGATTGGGTCACCATAAATGTAAGGATTTTGTGATTAAGAGAAAAATTTGGTTAAAGAGAATCGACTTTCAGTATACCTGATCTATTGAAAGTGACCCTGTAAAGTGTAAGCTGGTTTTCTCCGTCATACTTCAGGTCGATGACAAACGTAAGGTAATAGACCTTCTGTCCGGCCAATTCCTCGAAATCTTCACCGGCCAGTGTCCTGAACGGTATCTCGGGATTGTCTGTATTGTGAACGAAGTTCGCGACGTTGAACCTTATAATGTCATTGACTCCCGTTATCGTATAGTGGGTAAAAATGCCGTCGAGTGAATGCCGGTCGAGCTTCATGAGCTTTCTGTAAAGCACAACCTTTTCCCAGCCTCTGTCGCTCCAGGCTTCAAGTGCAACTGATTTGCTACGCTTTCTGAGGATATCGGCCGGGACTTTTTCTGCAGAGACGAAGTCGAAGCTCTCCTTGCACCAACCTACCGATTTTTCGGGAGTGACTGATATTCTGGTCTTATGATCAAAAAAAATCTTCTTGAGCTTTCCTGCGAAATAATACCTTGTGAGTTCCTTGATCCTGTCCTTTAGCATGTAGCTTATGACAAGTGCAACGAACAGCGGAATGGTAAAGTTGCCGTATTTCTGCTGGAAGGCAAAGGCAATTCCCGTTGCAAAGATCATGGCAAAACCCGCGGCGATACTGTAAATAAGCTGTTCTGCTATGAAGCCATCCTTTTTCTTTCTCGTGGCGAGGAACAGCTGACTCTCGAACAGCTTCTTCAGAGTTCCTCTCCGGTAAATCAGCTCCCTGATCTCTTCTTCACCACGGCTTTCTGCAACCTGATAACCCTTTGATTTCCGGTATTCAGTCTCGCTCCGGATGTGCTCCATAAGCATGGGGCTAATCTGGTTGTAGAGCTCAGGAAACAGCTTTCTGATTTCATCTGCCATTAAAAATGTATGCTGTTCAATGAGATTGCTCATGAATTCATCACCGATCAGGTAGAGTGAGAACAGCTCCCTGCTTACTGTAGGCACAGCAATGATATGCCTCAGGCTCCTGTAGTTGGAAAGGATATCGCGCGAACTCTGCAGGTAATTCGAGATAAGGTAGTCACGGTCTTCTGTCTCAATGTTCCGTATTGTGTGCTCACGGTGATCACGAAGGGATGACTGGAGGATTGAGTTGAACATCTTTATCTGATGCTCATACTCCCGGGCATTACTCCTTGTAGGACTTGCTGCAAGGGCTTTGAATGAATTTTCGAGATGAATGAACGGTGACTTCTTCCTGTCGGCAATATCCCTTAAGAGAAACTCCGGGGTAATCAACCGGATATTGGTCTTGAGATCCTTGTAAAAATCAGTCTTGCTATATGTCTGCCTGTTGATATCCAGACTGTTGGGAATAAATATCCAGGTGTTAATCTCGAACAGGTTTTCCTTTACTGTCCTTCTGGTGGAGTACCCGAATTTGAGCTCGAGGGAGAACTTGTCATGTATTTTGACATTTTTTTCGATCATCACCGGCTAAATCAGAACAATCCAAAGACTCCGTTTGGCGTGATGCCAAGGAACCTGAACCACGTTTCGCCGGCAATTATGATAATCAGCCAGGCAATGATCATCATCGTAATACCGAATTTGAATGTATCTGAAATGCTGTACTGGTCAGTCTCATACAGCAATGCGGCAGGCTTGCTGTTGAAGGGGAGTACATAAACGTGTTCTATCATGAACGCCACGGGAAGTGCAAGACTTATTACGCTAAATCCGAACCTGTTGGCCACCCCGATTGCGATTGGTATAAAAATCATCGCCCTCATTGTCTTCGATTGGAACAGAAGAGCGCTGAAGACCATCACACCTGTCAGCAGCACATACAGTATCCAGAAGGGCGTTTCATTGCCAATGCCCAGCTGATCAAAGATTGCATTTACGGTTATTGAGGGCAGGTCAGTGAAGTCGAAGCCCGAGCCCAGCGTATACGCACCTGCAGAGAAGAGCATCAGGTGCCACGGTACATCGACATCATTCCAGTTTACAATGCCTATCCGTGGAAGAAGGGCGATTACTGCTCCCACGAAGGCCACAGATGTGGCGCTTATGCCGTGAAGACGGTCGGTTGCCCAGAATCCGAGTATCAGGACAAACAGGACAATAGCCTTGATTTCCTGGATGTCTATCTTACCCAGTTTCTTCAGTTCTTCGCGAAGCCTATCCATTCCTCCCTCAATCTGCGGCAGCCTCTCCCCGGGAGAAAGGGGAAAGAAGATCTTCATTGCAACGAGGTATCCGATGAACATGAGGCCGACCATAATCGGGAACATCGCCATCATCCAGTCGCCGAAGAACACCTTGCCTCCGATAGCGCCACCGATAAGCGCTGCAGCCAGCAGGTTGGCTCCGGAACCTGTCACAAAGGCTCCTGCCCCGATGTTGATATTCAGAAGGTTCTGCAACACAATGCTGCGTCCGAAATTATTCCTGTTTCCCGGGTGTGCACCATAAATTGAAGCTATAACCATGAATATGGGAAGAAGTATGGCAGCCTTTGCAGTAGTCGCCGAGATGAATGCAGACAGCACCAGGTTTATAAGTATGAAACTGATAAAGATTGATGATGCGCTCTTGCCGAATTTAATTATGAACCATAGGGCGAACCGTTTAGCCACCCCGGTTGCAACCAGCATGCTGGCCAGAACAAACGACATGATGTTCAGCCACATGACCGGATGCCCAAGCTGTGCGAGAGCTTCTTTTTCAGGAAGCACATTGGTCAGGATGAGGCTGATGATTATTATCAGTGAGGTCAGGTAATTGGGAATAGCCTCAGTGATCCACAGAATCAGCGCCGCAACAAAGATCGCCAGCATCATGATATTCGTCCGCATGAAACCCTCAGCACCAAGGGTCTCATAGGTCTTTTTTGCTGCAGAAGAGATAAGACTCTCAGGGTCTATGTCATTCAGAAACGGAATCCTGATGATAAATGCCAGGAGGATAAAGCTTATGATTGCAAGAGGAACTCCTGCAACTGCAAGCCATTTTTCAAATTTTCCTTTTGATCTCTTCGGAAGCTTTTCTACCCTGTAGTTTTGCATGTCAAGAGGATCAAACACCTCTTTTTCATCTAACTGCTCTTTTACGGACGAATTCATGATCTGCTTATTATTACCAGCGTTTGTAGGGATTTTTCATCAACATTGAATTGTAATACCTGGAATCACCTGTCACTTCCTGACCAAGCCAGCCGGGTTTGACAAATGCCTCATCTTCTGATGATAGTTCCACCTCTGCCAGAACAAGGCCCTCATTGTCACCGTGGAATACATCCACCTCAAAGGTGTGCTTTCCCGAAGCGACCAAATGACGTGTCTTGTCTATCACTCCCGGTTCGCAAATTGCAAGGAGTTGCTCGACCTCCGTCACCGGGATCTCTTTTTCCCATTCAAACCGTGATGCACCGGAGGCGCTTCCTATACCCTTGATTGTTATGTAACCTTTGTCTCCCTTAATCCTGACTCTCACCGTCCTCTCGGGCACGGAGCTGAGATAACCCTGTGTGATCCTGGTCGCCTTTGCTGATTCTTTCATGAAGTCGCCTGTCACCAGGAACTTCTTCTCTATTTCAAGTGCCATTTTCTTTTGTTATTTTGGTTTTAGTTTGCCAGGGGCTTGTTGATCATGCCGATAACCCTCTTAATTGCCTGAAGGTAGTTAATGTTTTCCACGCCCTCGAGGCCGATCTCCCTGACTGTTTTTTTGATATCCTCAACCTCCGTAGATTCGGAGTTTATAGTATAGACCTTTGCACCGTTGATAAGAACTGCGCCATACTCACAGATTGTGTTGTTGACCATGTATCCGAAACGCTGCTTATGAACCTTCACGGCTGCCAGATCAGGATGACTGTAAACCATTTTCAGGAATTCATCGTATGTGTATTCATCTTTGGTCAGTTTGGGCATGGTTACCTGAAAGGCAGGGAAGACCTCACTTTCAAGGATAGATGCCTTCATGGGGAACTCGCCTTTCATAAGCGGATTCCACTGTTCTAGACCGTCAACTGTCTGCACATAGGTCTTAATGTCCATCTTCCCGTCGCGAATCTTGGTATTGTTTATATCATTGGTTCGCGAGAGTATATATATTTCGTCAGAGTACCTCTCCCAGACTTTTTCAGGTACCGGCATTGATAGCCGTGCCATCCGGGCTGCAGCCTTTGTAAAGTCCTGTCCGAATGACCTGAATTCAAATCTCGGTTTTGATATCTCACCTATTTTTAGCTCTTCTTTTGCCATATATTTTTAGTGTTTAAGATTATAAGTTACTGCAACGGCCTAAAGGCCATAATGCAGTTCAATTGAAGGTAATCACCGGGCTTGAAGCACCGGTGATTACCACTCAGACCTGTTAAAGAGTCGGCGCATTATTGTTTGAAGTACCCCTGGTTCTGGCCGTAAGTATAAATGTTGTAGCAGAACCGTCTGGTTTTCTGCCGAACGACTGCTCTGCTGCCAGGGCAGGGATAACGAAATCATCAATAACAAATCCCTGAGGTGTCTCAAGCCACACCTCATCACCTCCTGATCCGAGTCCGAAGCCGGATCCTGCCGGGTTTGCAGAGGCATCATCATCCACCACCACGACGTAGAAACCTCTGGCCGGAAGTGTTGTATTAGCCGGGATTTCCATCTTTGGTTTGGAACCTGACTGGCCGCCACTGTCATATATCTTGTAACCTGATATATTAACAGCAACATCAGAGTTGTTATAGATCTCAACCCAGTCGAGTTCAGGATCAGCGCCACGTGAATAGGCTTCATTTATAACTACAGAGGGAGCTCCTACAGTATAGGCTGCAGTGGATGCAGGTGCACCTTCAGGAAGAGTGCCCGACAGGCCTGAAACGTTACTGGCCATTATATAATACTGTACGGTTGTAGAAGGAGCCTGCGGGGGTATTTTCCCACTGTACTGATAATTTGATCCGGCAGCCATGTCAACGGATGTAAATTCTCCGTTTCCGGCCTTGTACATCAGTTTGACCTCCGCAACACCTTTCAGGTCAGTAACCCTGGCTGTTATAGTTACTTCATCGGTTGTACCGGGGGCCTGGGGTTCAATAGTCATATTCTTTATTGTGGGCGGACCCACATAAACTTCATCCTCCACGCATCCGGTCGCAAAGATGGCAAGAGAGGCTATCAACAGAAAAAAGTATTTTGTTTTCATATTCTATTTTTTTAAATACTTATCAATAAATTAGATATTTGGATTTTGTGACTAGAAATCAATTTCGCAACGGATACTGAGGAAGCTGAAATCTTCACCTGCTTTGCCGGCTGCATCAATTACCTGTGCAGGATCTTTAGTTAGGTTACCGTCTACGTCATGACCGACGAAGAGCTTGCCCTTTCCGGTAGCGTACCTGTCATGATTAAGGATTGCATAATTGAGCATGAACTTTACGTTTTCATTTGCATGCCAGTTAAGGCCGAGGGTATATCCGTCGGCTGCACCGCCCATAACGCCTTCAATCCTGCTGTTGAGATCGATATAGTCATACCTGAATGCCAGTTCGAGGTCACCCCAGTCCTTTCCTCTGGTTGGCTGAGTGAACTCTCCTGCTGCGGCATCATAATTGTGTTTTCCTCCAAACATCAGCCAACTGCCATAGACATAGAATCCGCCAAATTTTTCATCTCCGCCATTTGCTTCAAGGGTCACCTTGTTGGTGATGAACTCACTCTGCAGCCTGAATCCCTTATAGTAAGCAGCGAGTTCAAGGCCGCCCATCAGCGCATGGTCAACATTTGCGATGTCGTCAGTATCAAGATATTTTTTTCTGTTTATTGATGTCAGAGACCTGGTGCTGTATCTGAATGAGCCCGGGATCTCGGCATCGGTGGTAGGAGTGCGGTATGAACCTGCCATTCCAAGGTGAAGACCGAGATCTTGATTGGCATAGCCTGGCATCAGGACAATCCTGCCTGTATAGGCAAAACCCTCATCGATACCGAAGTCCTTGTTGGCATCCTCTGAAAAGGTCCTCTCCTCAATACCTCCGATGTTCTGGAAATGAACGCCGCCCAAAGCCAGGAACCAGTTCTTGTAGTAGCTTGCCATGACCCCTATATGTCTTGACGGGCCAAAAGTGGCAACCACATTTGCCCTTTCAATAAAGGTAAGGTACCTGGATGTGGTAGTAGTCTCCATTGAGAAGGGCTCCTTGAAATTACCTATCTGAATCTCAAGGCCGTCACCTTCCGAATGCTTGTTGAAGCTGTATTTCAGGTAGGCATCCTTGAGTTCCAGTTCCGAATTGGAAATGTCCATGTCAATCTCGCCGTACCAATGCTCCCCGAAGAGGGTTTTAAAAGCCATACGTGCTCTGCGTATCGAGGTCCCGTTACCGATGGGATTGTATGTATCTCCAAAGAAAACGGCTCCATCGGCCTGCACCCGAATATCTGTCCAGACACGTGACTTCTGATCCTTCGATTCAAAGACCAGAACGCCGTTTCTTCTCTCTGCCTGCAGCAGAGTTCTTTTTACGGCAACGCCGTACTCATTGTAACGGACAGAGTCATTATCCTGCCCCGAAACAATGCCGCCGGTACCCAGAATCAGGGCGAGCAGCAGCACATAACTGATCATTTGTGGTTTTTTCATAATTAATTAGTTAGATGTTGTTTATAAATTGTGTTAGATTGGCTCCTTTGTCCAGACCAAGTTTTTTGCGTAAGCGATATCTGTTTATCTCGACGCTCTTTGGAGAAATATTCATCAATGTGGCTATCTCTTTGGTGGATATACCCAGACGCAAAAGTACAGCCAGCCTGATATCGTTTGGGGAGAGATCAGGATTCATCTGGACAAGCCTCCCGATAAAATCCTTGTGCATCCGTTCAATCCTGATGTTGAAGTCCTCAACCTTGTCTGCAAAGCTCATCCTCTGCCTTATATCCAGTTCCAGTTTTCTGAGCTTTTCATCTCTTGATTCAGATTTATTTTCGTTGAGAATTGACCTGATGGTTGCAGCTATCTGCCCGAAGTATTCCTTCTGCTCAACTATGTTCATGGCATAATTGATAAGGTTCCTTCTCTTGTTCTCAATTTCGTTCTGGAGGTAAAGGTTTTCTGTCTGCACTGCTCTCACCCCGGCATCAGTAAGGGCCTGCCTGGCGATATTGTTTTCCTTCTCCTTCTCCAGCAGTTCCTTTTCAGTTGCAAGACGCTTTTTCTGCTGGCTGAATGAATAAATTATCACAGATGAGAGCCCGGCAACAACAAGAAATGATATTGTCGGCCAGACAAGGTTAATGTGTCTTGTTGTTTCTGATGCCACTGCACCTGCAGTTGCCGCCATTTCAACAGATGCACCCGTTACTTGTGCCTCTGTCCCAACGTTAAGATTGAAGAGGTTCTTCACGAAGAAGAGAGCGAGGAATGAAAGCAGCCCTGCGGCAATCGGTGTAAGCACCCATCCGTATGCAATACCCTTTATTGTCTTGAATTTGATCTCATTTACTCCCTTAACCATACCGATGCCGATGATTGATCCTACAATTACCTGTGATGATGAGACCGGTACCAGTGGAACAGGTGGCAGCCCTATGCCCTGCAGAAATTCTGAAAAAGAGGTTGATGAGAAGACGAAGAGCACTACTGCCTGGGAAAACACGGTAACTATGGCAGCCTCGGCAGAGAGTGCCATGATTCCATTGCCAACCTGCATCATCAGACCCTTGCTGTATGTGATGATACCCGTTGCGATTGCCACACCTCCCAGAAGGAACAGTACCTGCAGGCCGTTTAGCCTGAATAGTCCCAGGTCAATTACCAGGTCTGGTGCAGAACCGGCAAATACCCCCATCACATTGGCAATGTTATTTGCACCAAGGCTGTATGCACTAAATGCACCTACTACTATCAAAGCCCATTTGATAAATACATCAAGAACGACAAGGTGGATCTGCAGTTTCTTCAGAAGACCTCTGAGAAGAATGTAAAAGAAGGCGGAGAAGACAGCGCCAATGATCGGGCTGACGACCCATGTGGTCAGTATTGTAGTCAGAATCTTTGCATCAGTGCTGTGCCCGGTGAACAGATTCCAGCCGATGATTGCTCCCACAATTGCCTGAGTAGTTGACACAGGGAGAAGAGCCTTAGTCATTAGAAAAACCACAACAGCAGCTGAAAGGGCCACAGTAAAGGCACCCGGCAGAGCATCCACGGAACCGAGCTGACTGAGTGTGTTTGTGGTTCCGCTTCCCTGTAATGTGGCGCCTATAATGACAAAAATGCCGGCAATCAACGCAGCCGTACGGAATCTTATCATCTTTGACCCAACGGCAGTACCAAATATGTTGGCTGCATCATTGGCCCCCAACGACCATCCAAGAAAAAGTCCGCTTGTAATGAAAAAGAAAAACACTGTTAGTGCTGTTGTTTAAATTGTGCGTTTGATTGCCATTATTGAAAGCAGATCTGCAACCTTCTCCGCCGTATCTGATACTGTCTCAATGTGCAGAGTGAAATAACGCAGGTGAAATTTCTCGCTTAACCTGAGACTGGTCATCTGTCTGAATGCCTTCCTCTTGATTGCATCAGCCAGCTTATCAGCCTCCTTTTCATAGAAATAGACCCTGTGTAATTGATCTTTAACAGTCTCAGGTGTTCTGAAGTAAGCCCTGGCAGCAGGGATAACAGCAGAAACCGAAGAGACGCACATGTCCGTAAGAAGGATGAGATCCTGATTCAGCTCGGCCGGAATATTCGGAACTTCCACGTCAAACTGAAAGAGATTCTTCTTGGCAGTGTCTATGATGTTATCCATCTCTTCGAGCAACCTTAATATATCACCCCTTATCTGCGGCATAAGAGAGTGGGTGTAAAGCTTGTTCTCAATGTCGCGCCTCAGGTTATCAGCGGCTCCCTCAAGCTTGGCCATGTTCGCGATATTATTGTTGAAGGCTTCCTGATTACCGTGAAGGTAGTTTGTGACACCTTCCCTGAAAACAAGAACGCCTTCGTCAATTGTATTGAAGAAGGCCTCGATCGCATTGATCACATTAGTTGCATTTTTAAAAAAAGCCATCCTGTAACTGTATTATTGAACACCAAAGTTAAATCATAAACTTTACTTTGTGCAAACTTTACAGATATAGTTCAGCAAGGCTGACGTCAGCGTCATGTAGAGTTGCTTTTAATGTGATATTATTTGTATATCAAATAAATAATATTTCTTAATAAATCAGATGTAGTGTATTCTCAGTTATTATAATGCTGTTTGTAGAGTTTCGGTATAGATATACAGAAACAGGAATAAGGCACCGCAAGACTCTACATCTATGTGATTTTTAAAAAATATCTCTTAAATGTGAATCAGATAGAAATATTCACTACTTTTACGCTGAAATCATGAACGCAAATTACAAATACAACTATTCGTTTTATTTTTTCTTTTACCGCAGGGCAAAAGGGACTGAATAGTTGTATATCTGTATAAGAAATAGAATATGATGAAGAAGGTCCCGTGAAAGCGGGACTTTTTTTTTGCACAACATAGATGAAACAGGAAAAAAGGAAAATCAGCGTCGCCATCCAGGGTATCAGGGGCTCATTCCATGAGATAGCTGCGGTTGAATATTTCAGGGACAGTGAGATATCAGCCGTGCCATGTGAAACATTCAATGATCTCTTTACATTACTTTCCGATGGCAGGGCTGATTACGGCATCGTTGCCTTCGAGAATTCGGTTGCTGGCAGCATACTGCCCAACTATGAGCTTTTGCGCCGCTCCGGCTTGCCGGTGACAGGAGAAATATGTCTGCGGGTCAGGCAGAATCTTGTGGCATTACCCGGCCAGCAGTTGTCGGATATCAGGGAGATCCATTCTCATCCGATGGCCATTCAGCAGTGTTCCAACTTTGTCAATGAGATGAGGCAGCGCGGGGTGAAGGTGGTGGAGGCCGTTGACACTGCCCTCAGCGCCAGGATAATAAGTGAGGAGCATCACTACGGTTCGGGTGCTATAGCCAGCAGCAGTGCAGCCGGAATTTACAGCCTCGCGATACTGAGGGAGGAGATTGAGGATGACAGCCTGAATTTCACCCGCTTCCTTATTATCTCAGGCAGCGGCACCGCTGCAGAAGAAAGAGCGAAGCCGGCAGGCCCCGACAAGGCGATGGTCTGCTTCTCCCTTCCCCATAAGGTAGGCTCACTTTCGCAGGTACTGTCGGTGCTGACATACTACCAGATCAGCCTGACCAAGATTCAGTCACTGCCGATTGTCGGGAGACCGTGGGAGTACATGTTTCATATTGATCTTATATACAGCGATTACACCCGTTACCGCATGGCACTGGATGCCATCAGACCGCTTACCGAAGGACTCGAGACAGTGGGTGAATTCAGGCACGGCCTGATGCCTTACGAAACGGGAACAAATTAAACAGGCAGTGATATTATGGATAAGCCACTGATTACAGCAGCATCACGCACCGGACTGGTGACCGAATATTATTTCTCAGCCAAGCTGGCTCAGATTGAGCGAATGCGGCAGGAGGGAGCCGATATCATAAACCTGGGCATCGGGAGCCCTGACATGGCTCCGGCAACTGAGGTGTCTGCAGAACTTACGCGAAGTGCTTCTGTGAGCGGTAATCACGGCTACCAGGGATACAGGGGCATACCCACGCTACGCCAGGCTTTTGCTGAATGGTACGGAAAGTATTTCGCGGTGACACTGGATCCTGCCTCGGAGATTCTTCCGCTTATAGGCTCGAAGGAAGGCATAATGCATATCAGCATGGCTTTTCTTGATCCGGGCGATGAAGTGCTGGTGCCTGATCCGGGTTACCCGGCATATGCTGCTGCAGCCAGCCTGGCTGGCGGTGTGGTCAGGAAGTATGACCTCACAGAAGAGACTGGATGGTTACCCGATATCCGCGCCATTGAAGCAGCTGGTACAGAGAAAGTTAAGATCATGTGGATCAATTATCCCCATATGCCCACCGGGGCCAAAGCAACACATGAGCTATTCGTAGAACTTGTCGGCTTTGCTCTCAGAAACCGTATATTGCTCTGCAACGACAACCCGTACAGTTTCATACTGAACAGTGACCACCTCAGCATCTTGTCAGTTCCGGGAGCAAGAGCTTCGGCCCTTGAGCTGAACTCGCTCAGCAAGTCGCACAATATGGCCGGGTGGAGGATCGGCATGCTGGCCGGTCACAAACGCTATATTGATGATGTTCTGAGAGTAAAGAGCAATATGGATTCAGGCATGTTCAAGCCTCTCCAGGAAGCCGCTGCCAAGGCGCTTTCTGCACCGGACGAGTGGTATGCGAGGCTGAATGAAGTTTACAACCGGCGTCGCAGGTACGCAGAGGCACTAATGGATGAGCTCGGCTGCAGCTTCAGCCCTTCCCAGTCGGGGCTCTTTCTCTGGGGCAGAATTCCCGGCCGCTACAGTAATGCCGAAGAGCTGACTGAGGAGCTCCTTCAACGGAATCATCTCTTCGTGACGCCCGGGTCGGTGTTCGGTGACAACGGCAGGAGCCACATAAGAATTTCGCTCTGCGCAGAGGAAGAAATAATGAAAAAGGCTCTCCGGCGCATTAAAACAGGAGTACAAACAACAAACTGAAGGATAATGTCTGCAAACATCTGCATCGCCGGACTTGGCCTCATTGGGGGATCGCTGGCGCGAAACCTGAGGCTCAACGGTTTCACGGGTAAAATATCAGGGGTTGATGCCAATCCCCATCACTGTACAATTGCAATGTACCGCGGACTGGCTGATGAGTTCCTGCCTCTGGAGGAAGCCGTGGAGAAGTCCGATATAATCATCCTCTGTGCACCTGTCGATGTCAACTGCCGGCTGCTGCCCGGAATCCTCGACATGATTGCCGGCACCGGCAAGGTGGTCGCGGATATGGGTTCAACAAAGTCTGATATTGCCGCTGTGGCCGACAGACATCCGGCACGCGGAAGGTATGTTGCCGCTCACCCTATGGCCGGTACTGAGCACTCAGGACCGGCGGCGGCAGTGGACAATCTGTTCAATGACAGGATAGCCATTATCTGCGACCCGGAGAAAAGTGATGATGACGCGCTGGAGCTGATAACCGCCCTCCTGCAGTCGTTTAACATGAAGATCCAGTATATGGACTCCGGGGAACATGATGTGCATGTGGCCTATGTGTCTCACATCTCTCACATCACCTCCTTTGCGCTGGCACTGTGCGTCCTCGAGAAGGAGAAGGACACCCGCAATATAATGTCCCTTGCCGCCGGAGGCTTCGAGAGTACCGTACGTCTTTCAAAGAGCAATGCCGAGACATGGGCTCCCATATTCGCGGACAATGCCGGACCGATACTGGAAGTGATCGATACATATATAGACAAGATGAATCTTTTCAGAAAGCATATCGAAAGCGGTGACCGTGAATCGCTCAGGCAGCTGATGACCACGGCCAACCGGATAGGGAAAATCCTTAAATAAAACTCTGACTATACAATGAACACAGACAGTCTTATCATGACCACTACAAGAACAAGGAACAGCCTCAATATAGAGCCTGTGGAGGAGTGGCCGGTTTTCAAGAAACGGCCTCTTGTTATAGCCGGGCCGTGCAGTGCCGAGAGCGAGGAGCAGGTTATGTCCACTGCTGCCGCTTTGGTGGCGTCCGGCCGGGTTGATATCTTCCGTGCCGGCGTATGGAAACCCCGTACCCGGCCGGGACAGTTTGAGGGAGTAGGCATCGCGGGGCTCAAATGGCTCCGCCGTGTGAGGGATCAGTTCGGCCTCCCGGTATCAGTGGAGGTGGCTACGGAAAAGCATGTATATGAAGCCCTGAAGCACGGAATGGACGCCGTCTGGATAGGAGCAAGAACCAGCGTTAATCCGTTTGCACTCCAGGAAATTGCAACAGCCCTGAAGGATTCAGACGTTATGGTGTTCGTGAAAAATCCCGTTAACCCGGACCTTGAGCTTTGGATCGGCGCCATTGAACGTCTCAGCCATGCCGGCATCACCCGGATTGCAGCCATACACCGTGGTTTCTCCAGCTGGGAAAAGAGTTCCTTCCGTAATCAGCCCAGGTGGCAGATAGCAGTGGAGCTCAGACAGCGTTTGCCCGGCGTTGGCATGTTATGCGACCCAAGTCATATGGGAGGCGACACTGCATTCATCGGTGATCTGTCGCAGAAGGCAATGGACCTCCAGTATGACGGTTTGATGATAGAGACACACATTGATCCCCCCAGTGCCCTCAGCGACAGGAAACAGCAGATCACTCCCGTGGAGCTGATGAAAGTGCTGGGGAACCTGGTACTCAGGTCTCCGACCACAGATAATCCGGAGTTTCTTGAGACCATCGAGGATCTGCGCAGTCAGATTGATGTGTATGACAATCTGCTTCTGGATATTCTTGAGAGCAGGATGCAGGTGGCAGAAACAATAGGCCGTTACAAGAAGGAGCATAACATCACCATTCTACAGAGCAGCCGGTGGAGGGAGGTGAAGGACAATGCAGTGGACAAGGGCGTCAGAAAGGGTTTGACACCTGAGTTCATCCAGGCGATCCTGGAGGCCATTCACCAGGAATCGATCACCCACCAGATGAAAGTGATGAAAGATGAGTAAATTAGCAGTTGAACCGGGCCGCTGAGGCCACATTCTGACTTTATGAATATAACCGTCAGTCCGTCAGGAATTAACGGAACAGTTGAGGCGCCTTCAAGCAAAAGCCTGACTCAGAGAGCTATAGCTGCAGGATTACTGGCAGGGGGGACCACTGTGATCCGGAATCCGACATATTGCAATGACTCTATTGCCGCGATGGCAATGGCTGGCGAGCTGGGTGCATCGGTTCAAGGGGAGCCTGACAGGATAATCATCAGGGCCGGCCGGAAGCCCTCCGGGCCTGTGACGCTGAACTGCTCGGAGTCGGGGCTCGCTTTGCGTATGTTTGCCCCGGTAGCCGCTCTGGTCTCAGACAGTGTGACGCTCACGGGAAAAGGTTCGCTCATGCGCAGGCCCGTGACTATGATCGGGCAGGCGCTGAGTCAGCTGGGAGTCACGGTTGAGACAACTGAAGGGATGTTACCCGTGAAGCTCTCCGGGCGGCTCAGGGCAGGCAGGGCTTTTATTGACGGTTCTGCCGGATCGCAGCTGCTGACGGGGCTGCTGATGGCACTTCCTCTTGCAGAAGGGGAGAGCAGGCTTGACGTGGCCAGTCTCACCAGTAAGCCATACATCGGGCTCACTCTCGGGTTGCTGGCAGAGTTTGGCATCCCGGTTGTGAATGACAGTTTCAGATCATTTATCATCCCCGGGAATCAGTCCTACAGGGCACATGAGTACACTGTGGAGGGCGACTGGAGCGGGGCTGCATTCCTTCTGGTTGCCGGAGCCACGGCTGGCAGGGTGACTGTTGACGGACTGAATCCTCACAGTATGCAGGCTGACAGGGCAATACTTAGGGCATTGGATGAGGCCGGTGCTGCTCTCATCACAGGTCCCGGCGGTATTACCTCCTCTTTGTCAGAGCTCCGGGCGTTTACTTTTGATGCCACCGATTCTCCTGATCTTTTCCCCCCGCTGGCAGCGCTGGCCGCACGTTGTGAGGGCACCAGCAGAATCATGGGTGTGGGCAGGCTAAGGCATAAGGAGAGCGACAGGGCGGAGGCTATCGCAGGCGTACTCGAGGCCATGAAGATCACCGTCCGCATCAGCGGAGATGAGATGCTCATCACGGGAGGCAGGTTGGAGGGAGCGGTGGTCTCCTCACATAATGACCACCGCATAGCGATGATGGCTGCAGTGATGGCTGCCGGCGCCACAGGTCCGGTGACGGTAACGGGTGCCGAAGCAGTGGCAAAATCATATCCCGGCTTCTATGATGATCTCGTCAGCCTTGGTGCAAGAATCTACTGAAGCGCTCCTGTCATCTATCTTGGCCTTATTTCCCGGCGCATAAACAGTAAATAGGATATCACGAAACTTGTAATAGTGCCTGCCACCAGGCCTGTAACCTGCGGCCATACAAGCAACAGACTCTGCCCCAGAGGCAACGGTCCCGGGATGGCGCCTATCATCTGTTCCATGGTCAGCGGACCCAGGCTGCGCACAGAAGGCATCAGCAATGTTGTGGTTGCCTCGCTGTAGAGCTGGTTGGGCATGATTCTCATCAGTGTCAGTCTGAGTTGCTCAACGGCGATCAAATGAGACGGCGGGGCAACAGCCGATGGCTCAAGCGACTTTATGATCAGGTTGACTATCAACGGGTAGAACACCGTAAAGAACAGCCAGACCGCGATGGCGGACAGTGCTGCAGTGGCAGGCTGCCTGAACAGCACTGAAAAGAGTATTGAAAGGTTGAGCCAGAATGCAACATACAGGATGCTCAGCAGAATGAAAAGGACCATTCTTACAAACTCTTCGGCAGTGGGAGGGATACCAAGTGCGACGAGGCCGGCTCCCATCACAATCAGACCAAGGGCAAGAAGCATTGCACTGATAACTGTAAGGGACCCTGCAAACTTGGCGTTAATAATATAGTCACGGTGTATTGGCTGTGATAATATCCTGCTGAGTGTTCCCCTGTTGTGTTCCGAGTTAATGGCATCAAATCCCAGGCCGATACCCAGCAACGGTCCCAGGAAGCTGATGAAAACCACGAATGAAGGCATTGTTCCGTCAGAAATTGTAAAAAGCTTCAGGAAGAAGAAGGTTCCCTCAGGGTCATTGGGTTTTACCGCCTGGGCCATGTTTGCCAGGGCTGTATAAAGCGAGCCAAAGCATGTGAGAGCTATAATTGCTGTCAGGATCAGAAATCTCCAGCCGGTAAGGTGATCTGCCATCTCTTTCTCCATGATGACACGGAACGGATGTCTGACCCTGTCTCTTTGCCGGTCGAAGTATCCGGTTAATGTCATAATACTCCTATTCATGTTTATCCCCTCCTTCAAAATAACGGTAATAGATGTCATCAAGGCCGTATTCCCTTTTGTTCAGCGAAGTCAGCCGTGCCCCGGAGCCTATTATGACAGCGGCTATCTCACCGGTAATGTCTTTTGAACAGGCCAGATGCAGGATGCCGTTTTCTTCCCTGATTTCATTTACCCCCTCGATGCCAAGGAGTGCATCCCTGATCTCGTTTCTTTTTTGCCCGGCTGTGTCTACCTCGCCGGGTTTCCTGACCGGGAGATCAATTCCGGCCTCAATTGCATAGGGTGACTTTCCGAAGAGCTGTAAGGCCAGGCTCTGAATGTCACCCACGGCAAGCAGTCTGCCGCCGACGAAGAGGCCCACCCTGTCGCACACCTGCTGAACCTGGTGAAGGTGATGAGAGGAGAACAATACTGTTATCTTCTGTTCGCGGCTAAGCTCCACAATCAGATCGAGAAATTCCCTGACACCGGCCGGGTCTATCCCAAGAGTAGGCTCATCAAGTATTATCACCTCCGGATCCTTGATAAGCACATCGGCCAGGCCCAGCCTCTGTCTCATACCCCGTGAGTATTTGCCGGTTTTCTTATGTTTTTCATTCGCCAGTCCCACTCTCTCCAGCAGCTTTTCAGCCCTGGCCTCTGCATCTATTACGGAGAGACCGTTCAGACATGCAGTATAGATCAGGTTATCGAGTCCTGACATGTCATCATAGAACCCGACCTCCTCGGGAAGGTATCCCACTCTTTTCTTTACCCCCACGGGGTCAGCGGAAGGATCAATTCCGCAGACCCTGGCCGTGCCGGCGTCAGGCTCGGTCAGTCCCAGCATCATCAGGATTGTTGTGGATTTCCCGGCTCCGTTGGGGCCAAGCAGGCCGAAAATCTCTCCCCTGGATACAGTGAGGGTGAGATTGTCAACTGCTGTGAACTGACCGTACTTCCGGGTCAGTCCCGTCAGTTCTATTATATTCCCGGCCACGGCTACCTCCTTCCGTATTTCCGGAACAGATACAAAACAATGCCTATGCCGGCAAGTATAACAATCACCCCTGTCCAGCCCCACAGCAAGGGTGTCTTGACAGATATACGGAATGAGGCCTTTGAAGATGCCTCGGGCGTGCGAGCCTCGAGGTTGGTCACATAGTCTCCGGGAATAGCTTTTTTGTCTGCCTTTATCGTTGCAGTGACGGTCGTCTCCCTGCCCGCAAGGATGGACCCGATTTGCTTCGGATCAAAGGTTACCTCCCAGTTGACCGGTGCGGCATGGGTAAGCTGAATGTCTGACAATACGGACGTACCAGTGTTTTTTACAATCAGGTCAATCTTCTTTTCCCTTCCTGCTACAATATCAGTACTGAGCAGGCCGGCAGGGGTGGTGAGTTCGATCTTATATGTGCCGGTAATGACTGCTTCGAGCTTCATCTCACCTGAGGATGATCCGGATACTGCCCTGACAGGGATTGCATAATTACCCTCCTCCACCTGTTCGGTAGGTTTAACCTCAATTGTGACATTCACTGTGCTGTTGGGTTCCACATCCACGGAGGTAACCTGTTTCCCGTTTGCCCTGAATGTGATTATCCAGCCTCTCGGCACTTCACCCTGCAGTGAATATGTCTGAGCCTCGGCCGTACGGTTTCTGAGGTCTGCGCTGTAATTAAAGGTGGAGCCAGCGTGTCCCTCCATATTTGACTGCCTCGTGCTGAATTCGGTTTTGTATGTCCCCTGCTCGGAGATATTCACCGTCAGAGGAAGTGTGTTACCTTCGCCGGCCACAAGATAGATCCTGTAGTTGCCCTTGTTGACCTGGAACGGAACCTCCACCTTCAGTGAAATGCTTTTTTTTTCACCCGGAAGCACTGCTACCTGACGTACATTCCAGGCACCGGCCTTGAGGGTATAGCTCCAGTTGCGAGGCAGATTTGTCACCGTTAGATCAAGGGTCTCCAAATCTTTACTGTTGTTGATGACATCAACAGTGTAGTCAATCGATTCCCCGGGGGGAACAGATATCTTTGTAAAGGGGGTGTAGAGCAGGATGCTGTCTTTTTCAGCGGCTGTTGCTGTGCCGGAGACAATTATCCCATATAAAAGGATTAAAAAAACAGCAGTCAGTTTCTTCATTGTTGACATAAGAATTTCCTCCTGTATTTTTTTATATTTTTATACAGAATGCAAATTTATAAGCCCGGGATCGAAATTTACAAGAGGGTTGTACCAGTGTCTGGGCTTTCTGTGCCGGCGCGTTTGTAATAAGTCAGATTTTTTGAATTGAATCTGAATGAATTAAGTCCATAGCATCTTCGTTGTTAAATTTTTCTTAAAATTAACAGATTGGATCACAGCCTGTGGCAGGAGCAGGACCCAGTTCGGTCCGGCGTTTGACAATTCGCTGATCATGAACTACGACAGTACCATGACCACTTAACGGGCCTATCCTGACAACTGGATAAACATGTTCCGCAAGACGAACACCAACAGCCTTACAACTGCCATTGCCGGTCCTGAATTCACACCATAACCCCTGAAAGCAGAAGGTCACAACGAAAACCAAAAACAAAGAAACGAAATTGAAAATGAGATTTTTACCTGTATTAATTGCAACTTTCCTCTTTGCAGGTGCTGCCAGTACACAACACAGCAGTTCTCCTGCAGGCCATGTAACCCTGGGGATCCAGCTTGGGCTGTTTTACCTCTTTGGCCATGATGCCGAGCGGGCTATCCGCAACCTCTAGGAGGTCATTTACCGATACAAAATATAAAGTAATACTGATTATCAGTTAATTATATATTTTGGGCAACGAATGGGCAACAAAAAAACAAATATCAACTGAAATCGTAAAGCAAAGATAAGAAGAATTTTTAGTGTTTTATTGATAATAAAAAAGCCCTTGATTTTCACCAAGGGCTCTGTTCAAATTCAGGTTTCTTCTACTTAACCTTGCTTGCTAAATCGGCACCTGCTTTGAATTTAATCACTCTTTTTGGCATGTTCGATACAAATTGAGTGTAGTCAGTTGTTACAACGTGTAATGCAGTCATTGCATCCACCCAGTCAGATGGTGCTACTACAGAAGCTGCTCCATCAGCACGGGTTGCAGCATCAGGATAAATCATTGCTTTGTTGGTGGTGCAATTGAATAACACAAATGTCAGGGAGCTTGCGAGCTCATCAGGATTTTGTGTATTCGGGTCCCAAGCAATATCCATTACCTGGTTCGGCTGTCCGGTTAAAGTTACACTGTTTAGGGTGCTTCCATCAAAATCACAAAGAACAACTTTTGTATGGTCAATTACAGGTGGGTCACCTGCAAAGGCATTTTTTACGGTGATACTTGTGATTTTGTTGAATGGTGACATCTTACGCAAACTACCGGCATAAACATCATTTATGAGCGGTAAAACCTGCCTTACAAGGTCAACAGTTGTTGCAAACTTGTTTCTTTGTGTTACCTGTCCTACCGTTTGAGGATTTTTTACTTCAATCGGTTTTGAACGCATTACATTTTTCCCAAACTGTTTTGAGAATACGGCAGTACCTAATTTCTTTTTGGTTCTGCCAGTGATTGGATTTTGTACAATAGCCATTGTTATTAAATTTAAAGTGAATAATTCCTTTTAATTAAGTGGACTTGATACGGACTTGGTACGGCTTAAATACCTTGTTGAGCAAATCCATTACAAAAATAGTATCAAATGCACCTAAAAACAATTAATTCATTGATATTGAGATAGTAATGTATGCTTATGCTTTCTTTTACTTCAATTTGTATAAAAATGAAATGGGAGTTTTTAGCTCCCTTATGTTAATTTGTAAGCTCGAATTTTTTTGAATGATTCTCGATTACATCACTGCCGTATTTATTCCGGATGTATTCGATTGTTTTCGGGCTTTTGTTGGCACTTTTATAGTCGGGTGGCCGATAATACCACATTACTTTTTTAGGTGCGAAATAAAAGCCTGTTTGCTTTAATTGCTGACGATGCGGATAGGTATTGCCACTTAACCAAATCCAGTTACCTATCAATTCAATGGTAATGCCCTGCAAACCGATTATCTGGTCAATTATTTCAGGGTATTTGATAAATTCCTGTTGTTCCTGCTCTGTTTTCTCGGCAAAGGAAAAGAACGGATTTTTCAGGATGCTTTCATATTCAGCATTAATTTGCTGCATTGTGGCAGTTTCTCCGCCCCGGTCAGGATGGTGTTTTAAAGCAAGTTCTTTGTACCGCTTCTTTACTTCATCTAAGGAAGTACAATCTTTGAAAAAGTCTGTTTTCATTGATATTGTTGATTAAATGTGAAAAAATCGCTGTGAGCTTCGCCTGTGACTCGCATAAAAAGAATAATTCATTAATGAAACCTTAGGCAACCAAAAAGCGGTGCGGTGGCTGAATTGCAAGGTTTTTGCGAAAAAAATACTACCCCCTGCACCTTTTAAAATCAAATAATATTGCAGGGGTGTGGAGATTTTTTTTGCAAAAACCGTAGGGCTTGACCTTGCAAGAGCGTGGGGGCTTATCTTTGCTCTAAGGTTTTATTAATGATACCGCTAATGATTTTTGATTTAATCAAAGGGGATGCACTGCCGTTAATGCGAGGTACAAATGTTTCCGGTGGGTGGGTTCAGTGGTACAATGTTTCTACGGGCGAAGTGGGTCGGCAGTGAGATTGCTACGGGATGGAGGTTTTGGCGTGTGTTTTTGTTTTCAGGGCAGGGGAAACGGCAGGGGTGGCAAAAAATATCGAACAAATCAGGGATGGCTGCAAAGTAGCAAGCTGCAAAACCTTTATGTAAAAATGATTAGTGGTGAAATGAACGGAACTGAAATGAAATGGAGCGTTGGTGCAGCGAAGCGGAACCATTAGCGGAATGGAATGGAAGTGGAGTGAATGAACCTCTAATATAAATTAAATCCTTGCTGCTTGATGCTTTGCATGGGGTTGGCTTTGTTCTGATATTTTTTAGGGTTGGCAGCCGTTTCCGAAGGGCAGGAACAAAAACCATGACAAAACCGAAGGGATGGAGTGAGTCGGATAAGGGATAGCCAAAATTGCCCATCAAAGGGCAAAAAAGAAAAGCCAAATCGAAGGTAGAATGCTCGAAGTCCGGCGTGGGTAGGCTGTGCGGCTATTTAACATAATGTGCTTATAGGACAGCCGAATTATGATATTTATACCGCTGAAAATAGGCTGCTCCTATAAGATCACGTTATGTTAATATAGCTTTGGGTTGTTTTTTTTCTGGCACAAGCGAAACGGCGGTGGTGGTTGGAGTGTAGCGACTTTTTGCATTTGAGCAGTGGCGTAGCTCTTTGCAACCGCAATGGAGCGATAGCGGAATGAGGATTGCAATGTGCTACAGTGCGATGGCATTGCAAAAAGTGTGACAGAAAAAAACAACAGAAGGGCTGGCGTGGGGAGTGGCTATAAAAGACAGAAAAGCCCGCAACGCTTCAATTTAAGTGAGGGCGATGGATTTTATAGGCACGAGGGGTATTGGTTATTGAAATGCCTCTTTAACCATATTTTCAAGTTCAGATTTGTACTTGCCAAAAACATTAGCAGTACGGTGTTGGCAATCAGAAACGATAAGACCTTTTAATATGATCTCTGCCGTTTTATTGAAGTGACGAAACGACTTTGCATCAAACTGTTTCCTGATTTTCTTTAATTCATCGACATAGTCATAAGTACATGAAGACATATCTGGCCATATTAATTCAAATAAATCAACTGGAATATTTTCTTCATTTGTTTCTATCTTATTAAAGAAAAGCGGAAGAACAACCCCATTGTATGAAAAATCAATTCCAAAACATTCAAGACCATTTTTAGAAATAAGTTTAGGTTTAACATCATCTATTACTTCTTTTGAAATAATCATTCTCATTCCTGATAGCTTTGATTTTTCAGATGTCCAATATGCTCTGGCAACCCCAAGCCCCACAGGATTTATTATTTGTTGATTATTTACAATACCTGCTAAATCTGAAAACCTTACTGTCCAGTCTTTAACAATACCACCACGAACAAGTGGCGTATATTCAGAGCCATCAGTTATTCCAGAATATAAACCAAACGTATCATTATAAATGCGTTCACAGGAATAAAGTAAAGCTAATAGATTAGTGCTTTCCAAATAAAAACAATCACTAAATGATTTGATGAATATTTTATCCACAATCTTGCTGTTAATCTCATTTATCGTGATTGATAATGTTGTTGCAAGATTAGAATAAATGCTGTTGAGAATATTGATCCTTTGGTCAATTGACTTTGTGGTATCTTTCACAAGTTCGCCATATCCAAGAACATCAATAAAGACACAATAATTTAAAACTTCCATAAATTTATTTTTTTAGATTTTAAACTACAATTCAGTTTTCAATTTTACCATATCCTGCAAAGTCAACCAAATAAATGTAGCCAGCGTTTCTGGCTTCTTGACACCAATCCCTTTCATATGTTGTACCATGTTCATTGTCATGATCACATGTGTCCTTAAATGACCATGCTACAACTTCATTTACAACAAAGCCTGATAAATTGCAATGTTGGCCCATAATATTTGCATTTCCTGCTAATTCACCAATAGGAGAATTTGTGTTGGCTTTGAATAATTCATAAACAGTAAATGGATTGCCATTATTTGGCACAACACGTTTTTTTATGTTGATAAAATCTCCGCTTTTTATTGAACTTTTGATGTAGTCATTTACCCTTCTATTACAGAAATTATAGGATTTTGCAGCCCAGCCAATTTTTAATTTACTGATTTCAGGTTTCACGGGAATACCTAAATTCAAATTGATATTATCGGGAATGGTATAGGTTTGGTTACGCTGCATTGAAATTTCACGAGGACCTTTATAAACAATCAGGCGGTATCTTGCACGAGTGTATGAAACAAACATTAACCTTTTTTCTTCTTCAATCTGGTCGTTAGCTGGAGCGCTGTTGCCGTTATAATCAGATACAAGTGGAAGATTTGACAATGAGGAAGGTATTAGCACAACATCAAATTCAAGCCCTTTTACTTTGTGCATTGTTGTGAGCACGATTTCCGTCTCATGAGTAGTTGGTGATATTTTGCTCCTGTGTTTTTCGTAAATCTTGTATAACTGACCATCGTCTCTATAAGTTAACTCTGAAATGTAATCAATGAGATTATCATATAACATAGTTTCATCTACATCATCAAGGAAATCCAATATTAAAGCATGAACCATTCGGAGGTAAAAATGATTCCAGTTAGGGTTTTGTTGAATTAATTGATTTATTGTGCTTCGCACCTTTTCTCTAAAATCTGTTGGGAGGAAATTGCCGACGTTTGCTTTTAATTGATGAATTACGGCATGACATTCCCGGATTCTTGTAAACTCATATGGCAGGCTGCCTTGTATGCGAATACGAATATTTGGTAAATCTAATGCCTTGATTTTTTGATACCCTTGGTATACTTCATTGTTTGTTCTGAAAAGTATCGCAATCTGTTTATAAGGCTTATTATTTACCCTTTCCTGAATTAATTGCGGGATTCTTGAAGGCCAGTCAGATGAAGTATTTATTGCTCCTTCATTAATTTCACAGTAGTTTGCAATAAACCCTTCCTCTGGAGCACGTGTCGGTTTTGGGATCAGATGCTTTAGCTCGGCAGGTAAATTAAGTAGTTTTGCTGCCTCTGATAAAATGTTTGGGTAAGAACGATGATTCTCAATTAAAGTAAACTCCGTTGGGTTAAAAATAGTTTTAAAGTCTTTATAATATGGCCAAGGACTCATACTACCATTATTATCCTTTATTCTTTCATAACCGTAAATGCTTTGATTTGGGTCTCCGATAATAAAAATATAGGAATTTGTTAATTCCATGAGCTTTTTTAATAAAGCAACACGAACATTATTTATATCCTGAAACTCATCAACAAGAATATGCCTGATATTACCAATCTGATTCATCACAGTCCCTGGTGATGTGTTCAGTTTACGAAGTAGTATTCGTTCCCATTCATCAAAAGGCCTGCCTTCTACTTCTTCATAACAATACTTTTTAGCCATGCCATGAAAAGTAAATATTTTAAGCCGCCGTGCCAGAGATTCATAACCAAGATTGCTGAAAAGCGTTGATAAACGTTCTTTTAACTCTGATACTACTGCCCTATTGTATGCTAAAACAAGAATTTCTTCAGGTGGAGTACCTATATGATGAACAAGCCTTGCAACCCTTAATGTTAATGTATGAGTTTTACCGGAGCCAGGACCTGCTACGACATTAATATGCTGATTAATCTCAGAATCATACACCTTGCGTTGTTCTGGTTTAAGTCTGTCCTCTTCATTTTTTATTGCTTCCTCCCTGAATTGTGCAAGAACTCTGCTACCTTGCGGCAATTCATCTTCCAACAATTTTAAAAGACTTTCCATTGAACCACAAGCGAAATATTTTCTTATAAACTGATCGTGTTTACTTTTTTCTATACCACTTAATACTTCCAGAGAAATAAGTTTCAATTCCCTTAGTTTTCGTGTCTGTTCAAATTCATCAAAAATTCTTTTATCCAATGATTGAATATCTGTTTCATTGACTTTATCCAATGAATTAATATATACTTCAATACCGGTCGGTAACATACCGCCAGTACGAACGTATCCTAAAACAGAAAGGACAAAAAGTAAATCAGATAAATATTGAACATTGTTTTGAAGACCAACATTTGCAATAAGTTCAGCTAAATTGAATTTCTTTACATTATTATCGAAATATTTGTTAGAAATATGATCGAGTAGCTTAAAGCAATCTTTTTCAAACTGAGAAAGTTTATTTTTCCATTCGTCAGTTTTATGATAACCATTAAATATCGTGTGTCTGACAACGAACTTTTTATTACTATCAATAAGTTTTTCCATTTTAGTGTCATGCTTGGTTTTACCCAGCAAGCGAATGACAGTAAAAGCATGCTTACTTCTTTTTTTCTTTAAATCCTTGACGTAGTTTTTGCATTCCTTAATCCGTGATTCTGGGTTCTCTTTCTTGCTCCACGGTAACTGCTGAAAGCTGATATGCTCCGAAAGAGTATTATTAAGGATATTATCCAATTCCTCACCATCAAATGATTTTGAGTCGTTTGATGGTACTGTTTTAAAAATTTCACGAGCAAAAGAGAACACTACCTTTAAAGCAAGATATTTGTAACTATCATACTGCCTATTTCTGCAAAAATCTGTTTCTGTTGTACGAATTTTAGTTGGCTCAATAACCACATCCTGCAATAATTTAAGCAAACCTAAATTGTGAGCCTTTATTAAGGATACAAATAATTGCTCTAAACTTAATTTGGTAGCACCACGCAAGGAAGCTATTGAAACCTGAATAAGCGGATTTTCTAAAAGATCAGAATTAACAAATGATAAGAGTATTGTGCAAACTTTTTTGACTTCTTCGTCATTACAGGAATTTAACCTACTATGCAATGTTTTTATTGAATCTGATTCAAATTCCAAATGAGTGATAGTGAAGTAACCTAATTTTATCCGTTCTAACCTTTCCAGCCAGTGAAGCGAAAGCCTGAATTTATTATCAAGATCATCGTCAACAGAACCTTTCATGGCAGAATACATATTAAATGGAACTGCTATAGGAGTTTCCGTGTCGGGTTCGAGTTTCTTAAAGTTTGAAACATACTTTTCGATTGAATCCTTGATTTCTTTTACTTCATGCCAGGATATTCTACTTTCATGAAGCTGGTCTTTTAATTTTGCAAAGTCATTATTAGAAGTCAGGCAAAGAGATTTAATCGGATTTTCTTTATTATTAAATCCTGCCTGTATTCTTTTTTCTTCATTTCTTCCAGCTCTGCCGATTTCTTGTAAAAAATCCTCAAAAGTACTTGGTGGAGAGTAATGAGCAATGTAATGAATGTTTGGAATATCCATACCCATCCCAAAAGCCTTTGTAGCAAAAAGTATTACAATCTCACCATTTTTAAATTTCTCATATGTTTCTTTTCTGTCTTCAGCATCCATGCCTGCATGAAAACCACCCACTTTATCTGAAAAATCACAACTACCACCGAAATTATCCTTCAAGCAATCAGGTATCAATAATGCACATTCTTCTGTTTTTCTTCTGGATTTAACAAAGATGATAGCCCTGCTAAGTTTTGGGTTGAATTTCCCTGACTTTAAATATTCAGCAACCTCATTTAAGCGTTCATCATCAATAATATTGTGCTTAAAACTGATTGATATGTGATCCCTTACAGGGTTGTAACTTTTCTCTGTACCCTCGACCAATTGAATGCCTGGCATTACGGTACAGATCTCTTCATAGACCTGATCTGAGATTGTCGCTGAAAAGAGTAATTTTCTTAAATTAAATGAAGGGGTATTTGAAATATCAGCAATTTTTCTGCCTGCATTCAGGTAATCCGGCCTAAACTCCTGTCCCCACTGTGAAACACAATGTGCTTCATCGAAAATAACAAATTCAAGACCACTATCTGCATCAAGTCGAGTGAATAATGAATTTTCAAAAGCACGAGAACGGAATCTTTCAGGAGTAATGTAAAGCAATGCTATCTCACCACCCGCAATTCTCCGATATATATCACGAATTTCAACATGGGATTTGTCTGCGCTTAGAAATTCGACATTAGAATAAAATCCTTTGTTCCAGAGTGCATCAACCTGATCCTGCATTAATGCTCTTAATGGGCTTATAACGATGGAAAGTTTACACGAAAATGCAGATCGAAACAGAGCTGGTCCCTGAAAGAGCAGGGATTTACCAGCTCCCGTGGGCAATGAAATGAGCAAATCCTTTTTTGCAGGTAAAATATCATTTAAACATGGGTGTTGGTAATCATACCATTTATGCACCGTTTCACCGTCTTCAGAAGTTAAAAAAATGTGACGCAGTATTTCCTTGGCTTCTTCAACATTGAAATCAACATCTGCGTTTTCATGGATTGGCTTAAAAAATTGAGATGCTATTTCACTATCAGCAATATAATCTTTTTCTTTTTGCCATAGAATTGCATTCACTGACTTAGTACCAAGGCTTGTTTCAATCCCATAATAATCAGTAAATCTTGTATCGCAAAGAAACAATTTGGAATCGGGATTATTATCAATTATTAATTTATAATAGTAATCTATTAAGGACTGGTGCTCTTTAATTAATTTAAAAAGATCAAAGATTTTATTTTGAAAACTACCATCTTCCTTAATATTGTCAGTGATTTCATCATTAGCATCAGGGCTGCTAATATCTTTAATACCTTGAAGCATCTGGTATTTCTCGTACAATAAAAAACTATCCCAAATAAAATCAATACTACCCAAATAATTAAAATACAATACTTTATCAATTTTTTCAAAAGGAATTACGGATAGCTTCCGTGTAGATTTGTGATCATGAATGATTTCAATTTGCCTTGCAAGTGACGCATTTGTGTCCGGAACAAAATAGCCCAATTGTCTTGCATAGGAACATAAAAGTGAAATTTCCGACTCGTCATTAATTACGAGCACCTTAGGGCTTTTAGAATGTTGGTAAAGGCTTTCGATTATTTTGAACTGATAAACCCAATACAATTTACGAAACAGAGATTCCGGATTTACTCTTTTCTGTTCTGCGATATAACCTGACCTTTTTGTATCCGGACGAACAACAAATGCATTGTTCTTTTTTAAATTCTCATCATTCCATGGAACGTAGTGAAAGTTTGAATTATTAAGGCTTTCAGTAAATAGGTCGAAATTGATATTACACCATATTTTGAAACGGCCCTTGCCAATTTTCTCCATCCATAAGTTTTGAAGGAAAGACGGAAATTCTTCTATCCCCAATAATGTGCACTGGCGTTGATCTAAGCTAATGTAATTCTTGCCACCAGACATTTGAAGCCAAATAGGTTCATGCTTTAGCTTATCAAATATTGTCGCAAAATCAATATCACGTCCTAACTGCATCTTGCTGGTCAGAGCATAAAGTTCTTTACCAACAATGATAATTTTTGCAGAAGGCTGAGCTTTAACAAAGGATTTAATCAATATGGTATTTTGAGGAGCAACACAATAATTACCAGTAATAGCGGCAAAGTCAAATGTATTATCAGCATCACAAATTTGATTTTCCTGTTCAAAAGTAAGTTTAAGTTTTATGGCAGTTGGTAAATGTCGATAATATGGAACATGCCCGTTTTCTTTACTGGTTTGAACATATCTAATTAAAACATTTTTTAAAAAGTTATCTGAGCTTAGATTATCAATAACCTTACTTTCTGTAACAACATAATTGTAATTGGTTTCTTTATCAATAAAATGAAAGCTAAAATTATGAGATAACGTGTCCCAAAGAAAAGTAGGTGCAATTATAAGGTTTGCAGAAGAATCAGAAACAAGTTGATTGACCGAATCAATAACAGAAGATTGAATATTATTATAAGAAGGAGCCGGTCTAAAGAAAGTATCGGATTGAGTTTCAAAAACAGAGCTGCTAAGGTCTTTCCAAATAGGATTCTGCTTTACATCCTCAATATAATCTATCACACCCTGCGGCAGAAACTCCATCAATGCAATAGAATAATCATCTAATTTTACAAAGCGGCATATTTGATTCTTGAAAAGATTCAACGCAAGAACAGAATCTGCAGAGGCATTGTGTTCAGTTTTTAATGCATAGCTGAATCTACATGGATTTAAAAGCATTTCTATTTCAAATGTATCCCAAACCTTTTCGTCGATCTCCTGTAAACCATGCTCTTTCAGAACAGGAATATCAAATTGTTTCACATTATGCCCGACAATAATTTCTGCTGCATTTAATCGCAGGAATAAATCATTCAATCCATCTTCAAATTTTTCAAAATCTTTTTCGCATTTTGAATTATTGCTATCGATCCAAGCAAACTCAAATATTTTATTACGGTCGCTTTCAATATCAAAACTTAAATATGGAATGGATGATAACTCATCAGCAATAATTGAAGATAAATATTTCTCATAATAAGACACGAGTTCTGGTATCAAAGCGTAAAACCGAAAAACATCCTCTTTTGAAAAAGATTCAATGAAACTTACTTTAGTTTCGTCATTATCAAGATCAGAAATATGGTTTTGTATTAATTCATCAGAAAGACAATAAAGTAGATCAGACTTATAAAGACGAAAGAAATACTCGGAATTTTCACATTCAAAATTTTCCTCTTTGATAGGAATTTCAGGATAATAAGATTTTAATGTAATCAAAATCTGTTCAGCAATTTCATAATCCTCATCCGAAGAAATTGAAATACCCTGTTCGAGCAAAAACTTATATGTTGCCTCAATCTGTTTTGAGTCACCCTTTTCAGCAATTAGTTTTTGTAGTACCTGAACTAATGAAGAAGAATTTAATGAAGGAATAATTTCAAAACGCCAAACGTCCACCTCCTCCTGATTCTTTGCGGATGGGAGTTTCTCAATACTATTCTGTGCCCAAAGTACAAAGCTGATTTTTGAGAGAGATTGAGAATGCCTTGAAACAAAGTCTTCGAACCAATCAAATTCACTATATGATTTTACTGCTGTGTTGATTTCAGAAACTGTTTTCTTCTCAATGGAACTGGCAGAACTAATAAGGGTTTCAGTAATTTCACCATCTGGCATATCATTTCTTAATAATGAAAACAGATAGTTTATTACGTCTTTGTTGCCGGTGAGATCCAATAATAAATTTGACAGAATTATTTTTCCAAAATGTAATTGATCTTGCTTTGGTATACTCTCATTGTCAATTGGAGAGATCCTCCATGAAGAACCAGATTGACGGGCTGTTGTAAAAACAAAACCTTCTTCAAGCTTTGAAGACAATGATATTTCCTGAGTTATCTTGTTTTCAAGAAGTATAAATGCAGAGGATTTCAATGAAGCACTTTTATTAAAAATGAACACAGGAATTTTATTGCTTACATTTTTAGCTTCCAATTCACCAGGCTTTTTCCTTGAATCTGTTGTTTCGAGTAAAACAATGTCATCGTCAGATATTTTAGGTGTTAATAATCTTGAATCATTTACGTAACAATCCCTCTTATCATCTAAACTGTGTATGTAACCAAACCCTTTTAATGAATCAAAGAATTTAACTTTACCAAGTTTGATATTCTTTACAGAAACCCTCTTTTCTACTGGCAAATCTGAAAGAGACTTGAAACTTTTATTAGCGTTTTCAGTAGAACTTTCTTTTGGAATAGTAGTGGTCTTATTAACTGAAGAATCATAATTTGCTGCTTTGGTCCTCAATATTTTTTCAAGTTTGGACCTTGTGTCCATTTTTACCATCTTTGATGAGGTATGCGGATCAATATTGATGGCAATCTTGAACAGTTCAATTAATTGTGGGAATAAATCAACTGGAACCTGATTAAATTTGGATAAATCAAGTCCAATGTATTTCAACCCTTTTTGAAGAGCCTCCTCATTTATATTTTCGTTATTAATTGCTTCTTTTAATGACATCTTAATTTTAAAATCTTTTTACAAAAACCACAAATTATTTTTACCAAATTCCGGCATGGTGTTGCTCTCGAAATGGGGGAAGATTTCTGCCACCATTTCAGGGTATTTGATTGTTACAGGTAAATTCTGCTGGCGTACCGATTTCCAATACATACGGCTGAATTGGTAAACCTGATCTATCAAGTCTTTTATGAGTCTGTCGTCTTCCAAAAGTTTATTATCACTGGCAGACATACTCAGCTTTATCGGGAATGGAAAACCTTCTGTTGATTTTGGCAGGGTGTTTTCGTACCGGGTATTGTTGCAAAGCAAAAACTGATTTCTGCCGATGCTGATAAATGTTCCGCTTACCGGAATAAGTTCTGGACAATTCAAATCGAATAAAACAAGGTCTTTGCTTTCGGTTTTATTAATGGTGATGATGATTACCGGAATATCCAAACCCATTTCCTGTAACTCTTTTTTTATCGGTTCAAGCTCTCTGTTGCTCATGGTCTTGTAAAAGTGGATTACAAGACGTTTAACTTCTGTATTTTGCTTGCGGTAATTCTTTATTGCTTTGCTTATTGAGCCTGCCAGCTTGTACATATCATTTTGCGAATAGCACTCGAAACCTTTGAAATGCCCATCGTTTGAGAAACAAAAAGCACTTCCGATATACCGACTTGATGAATTTACCGATTTGAAAGCTCCTACACCAACAACCAATTCATTGTGCAGTGTACGATGCAAACGCCAGGGAACTCCATTGAGTTTTGCAAGAATGGCAACGCCAATATTGACTAAGCTGTAATTATAATTAGGGTCGGATATTTTTGTTGTTTCTATTACCTGCGATGTTATGCCGTATTTTAATAATTCTTCTTTGACCTGAAAGTAATATTGCCGTTTTGCAATATCGGGATGGTTTTTACTGAACGGGCTTAAATATATGGCTATGTATCGGATATTGGGGTCAAAGGATTTGCTGAACAGACTTTGCCTGATTTCGGGCAAAGGATTTTCGTTGTTGGTGAATGTAATTTGGTCGGCTTTGATGATGTTTACCGGAACTTTGAGCAGTTGATTTAGTTTAGGGAAGTTTTTGTACCCGTCTTTAAAATAGGTGTAAAGCAGGTTTGCTTTGTCTTTCTCGCTTTCGTGGCAAATGAAAAACATATTAACATGGGCGAACGGACAATGAGAATAAGGACCATTACCGATAAGCCCGGAATACGGTACAATATCAGTTTTATCCTGTCCGAACTGTAAACGATTGCTGCCGGGTGTGGTGTTCTTTATCCTGATTGTTTCCACTTTAAAGTAATTTTCATCACTTAACGGAATAATGCTGCTGAATTGCTTTGATTTAATGAATGTACTAATGAAATAATCAAGATTTGATTTGTACACTTTGTACCTGTTGGTACCGTTTCTTTTTGGTTGAACAGGAATATTCAAAGCATATTTCAGGGTATTGCTCAGGATAGGATAGACGTTTTCCCAATGATACTTTGCTTCATCGGGCAGTTTATCGTATTTGTAAATCTGTTTTTCGTAAACAACCCTTTTAAACATGGTTGTTTCAATATCAAGGTCAATGATACTTTTTTTATGCACCAACGAAATGCCATCATAGGAGATGATAAGCTCCGGCGTGGCTGCATTGCGGGCAATTTGTACCCGAAGGGTAAAAACCTTGTAAGCGTTGTATTCGGTGGTTGTTTCCTTTTTGTCGTGAAACCAAACTTCTAGGTCTTTTACAAAATTGGAGTTTACAACATCGGCAACGGTTTTGAAATGCTTGTAAATAAGCCATGCGCAATAATGTTTTGCAAACCTTGTACACTTTGTAAGGTCAACGGATATTACGGCTTCCTTGTCGCTGGTATTTTCAAAATCGGTATAAAGCTGTTGAAGTTTTTGTGTCTTTGCATCAGGGATAATTTCTTCAATGTTTAAAGGGAACTCGTAATGATTAATGGGCAAACAGCCGTTTTTCTTTTCGGTGTAGAAGGCAAAATCTTTCTTTACAACCGGATGGTTGAAAGTAAGAATGTTTAGTATAAGATTTTGCTCTGCCATTGAAAATGAATTAATTAACTAATATTGAACGTGGGCACGAAATGCCCATGTTGTTTGGATATGGGTAAATAATTTAAAAAAATGCCCACGTATTAAAAACGTGAGTACGGAATGCCCATGTTCCTGAAACATGGGAAAGCAATACCCATAATTGGATAAATTACTTTTTAAGAAGTTCATAAAGTGCTTTGTTTATGTATATTATCTCCTTTCCGATTTTTTGAGGCACCAATATTCCAATATCTGCTAACTCGGAAAGATACTTACCGGCAGTCTTTCGCTTTGCGATGCCCCTAAATTCCAAATGCTCGATTTTTGAATAAGGGTGCTCAAAAAGCAATTCAATAAACTCTTTGGAATACACCAATGGTTTTTCCGCTTTTACTTTTTCAATGGTTTCGAGGATTAAGCCGTTTATATTATTTACCTGTGCGATGGTTTCTGCTGCGGTTTGCTCAATACCTTTCAGAATGTAAAGCACCCAGGGTTCCCAATTAGAGTTAAATGTAACATCTCTTAACAGCCGGTAATATTCTCCTTTATTGTGAATAATAAAGCCACTGAGATAGAGAATTGGACTATCTAATAAGCCCTTCAACATCAGGTATAGAATATTTACTATGCGACCTGTTCTGCCATTGCCATCATAAAATGGATGAATACTTTCAAACTGGTAATGCTGAATCGCCAGCTTGATTAGTGGCGAAACATCATCATCTTCATCCATATTGAGGAATTTTTCCAGATTAGACATCAGGTTACTGATGGTATCTTTATCATCGGGTGGGGTGTAGATTGTCTCATTGGTTGCATCGTTTTTTAAAGTTGTGCCGGGCAATTGGCGAAGCCCTGCCGTGTTTTCTTCGAGAATATTCTGAACCTGAATGATGCCGTTGGTGCTTAAAAATCCTTTGTTGCGGATAAATTCAGTACCTGCAAACAATGCCTCCCGATAGCGAAGCACTTCTTTTGTAGCAGAATCTGGTTTGAATGATTTGGCTGTTAATGCCTGGTATAATGAATCGTGGGTGGTTATCACGTTCTCAATTTCGGATGAAGCTTTAGCTTCTTTCAGAACAATGGCATTGATGAGAATATTCTGGTTTGGCAGTGTATGCGCCAACCCTTTTAACTCAGCCAGTGCAACGGCTGCCTTGCTTTCCTGCCTTAAAATGGCTTTGGTTTCAATAGCATCCCTGTCGGGTGGCAACAAAGGCAGTTCGTTATTTGGTATTTCAGGTTTTAGAGCCATATTATTATTGATTAAGCATTTTATAAACTGGGTTTGAAATTAAGGCTTGCTGTGTTTTTTTGTAGGCGTCAACTAACTCAGCCGGACTTGTTTTAGAATAAGATTGGAAACATATTGAATTGGCAGTAACCATAATGGTTTGCGAATTACCTGAGATAGATAAAGTACAACTGCTTAAATCTGAAGGATCGTAATCAAGAACAATCAATTCATTTTCTTCCAATGCTTCAATTTTGTCAATGAATTTAGCAATGTCAATTTTTTTATGGACTGCAATCCTAAGATTGTCGAAAGTACCTCTAAATGTTCGATTGAAGAGGGGATGATTTATTATTTCAGGATTCTTGATGTATTCAAGTTTACGTGAAAGTACATATGTGCCAGGGTTCCCTTCAGATTGAAAAATATCAATACTGTAATCAAAATCGGGTGTTTCAATAGAGCCAGAGCCATTATCTGTTGTTGCTTTTAGCTTGGCACGAGGATATTTGAGGTGTTTTTGAAGTTCCTTACTTATTTCAGAGATTTCATCTTGGATTAACTGATGACCTATGGTTTTTATAAAATTATCTGCTGACGAATTTATTCTTGTTGGCACAGTATGTCTCCCTTTTAGAAAACCAGGCAGTGATTTTACAGAACCATCCTCCTCGCTGATAAATGAAATATCCTCAAAAGAAAAGGATGCCGCCTGTTCTTCCAATTCTTTTTTTATTCTTTCTTTTTCACGTTCTTCAAAGATGGCTGTCAAATCAGCAATAATAAATTTGTCTGTTTCACTGCCAAACTTAACGGGTGTTTGATCTCTCTTCTTGGTAGTATTCATTTTGACAAACTCCGTAGTTTCTTGTCTTAGATAAGATTGTAACTTATCACTAAAAAGAAGACCTTCTTCGTAAATACTATCAGCATTGCCACTTAATGCTTTTACCAGAAAATGGGTCCATACACCATTTTGTAACTTCACATGGGAAATTGATTCTTCATCTGATTTACAAGATGCATAGCCAACACAAAATTCCTCACCACCATATTTATAAATCAATTCTTCGCTTTTGAAAGAAGTAATAGCCTCACGAATTTTATCATGCGTTAAAAATCCGCTATGACAGCAATCAAGGAAGAGAATGTTTTTACTGCTTTGGCTTGTTCTTAGAAATTCAACAATATCTAAAAGTGGTATGCATGTGCCTTTTTTATCGGTTGTAATGGCATCAACTGGAGCAATCAAATTCTGACCTTCTTCATAAAAGCCATGACCTGCAAAATAAAAAATGATCCTATCGTTGCCAGTTACTTTCGTAACGAATTTCTTAACCTTTGATAGTATGGCGGTTTTAGTAGCTTTCTGGTTCGGCAAAATAAGAAAATCATCTTCATTGTAACCCAATGTCAATAAAGCCTTGGTAAAATCCTCAGCGTCTTTTGTCGCAAAATCAACCTTAGGGAAATCAGTTGATTCGTTGTAGTTCTCTATGGATATGATAATTGCGTATGTTATGCCTGCCATAATGTTATGCTTTGATTTTGTTCGCCTCACCAATGAGGTGAGCAAATTGTAAGTTGCTGAATTTCAGTATTAATGTTAAATGTAAAGTTTCCATATTTCAATTATAAGTTTCCGTATTATTTCCTGTCTTTCAGATACTGTTATCATATTCCATGTGTCAAACGTTTTTAAATTATTGGTAGCAAAGCCATTAAATGCCGTTTGTTCACCGATTTTTATCTCTGAAAAAGTCCTGGTTAAAAAGATATTTGAGTTTAAATAGGCTTTCTTTTTGACATCAAACCATTCGTTTGTAGAAATATCATTTGAGAAATTTAAACTTTGATTTATTGGAGCTTCCAATAATGATAAGTTGCCAAACTTATATACCGTATTTTGATAATCATATTGATTTGGAAATAATGAAACAGG
>AMWB02106297.1_pt1 | contig 36738 bp, 47 predicted proteins | sample 200311 | NCBI WGS metagenome assembly AMWB02 (sample SAMN02737377, study PRJNA173069) | bioreactor metagenome | biome: anode biofilm in microbial fuel cells | place: USA: California | collected 2010-12-16
GAGAAATACGCAGAGCACATCAACGGGATCAAGAACAACCACATCTACACGCAACTGAGTATGTATAATCGTCAAAACGTTTTGTACACAAATATAAAACGAATTGTACGCCGATGCCACACACACTTAATATTGATTTTGGCCTTTTATTTGCCTACCTGAGTTATAGATATGTCCAAGTAATACTGTTCGTCTTCATAGCGGCACCATTCCCCCTTACGGTTGCCGCGATTAAGCTCAATCACATATGAGTGCCTGTTCCCTGGAAGAATTGTAAAGTGTACCCTGCCTTCAGGGGTTACTACAGTATACCCGGTCAGATAAAGCTGAAATTCCTTGATCATCTCCTGCTCGTCACCCATTTCATCAGACCATGGAATAGCGATAAGATCCATGTCCCTATTCATACTCCCATGCATTACAAGGTTGAAACCATAGCGAAGCGCTATCTCCTTCAGTTCAATAAAGAAAAGGGCGTACATGCCGGGCTTTACATGAATGGGTTTCTTACTACTCATTGATATATCTGCTCACTTTAAAAATAGTCCTCGCTGGTCGGCGTTTCATCGCAACCTTATTACCCTCTCGTGAGCCATCATCATTTGTGTTGCCCTCAACTGTTATAACCATGCGGCTATCCCATTGATGAATGAACCCAACGTGAGCTATCCGTTTCATACTTGAAAAGTAAATGCCGAAAACATCTCCTTGTTGCGGCATTGCTTTTACTTCCCCGTCTCTAGTGTATATCGTCTTTCCCTTGGAGAAGTATGAAGGAGACCAGCCCGATTTTGGGTTGTCAACTCCATTAACAGTATAACACCAGGATACAAATGCAGCGCACCAGGGAGCTCCTGGGGCCAGATCTACGCTCCGGAGGTATAATTCTACCTGCGGACCGTCGTTCTTCCCTGTGGCCTCCTTTACGCCTACCTGCGAGAGGTATGTCAGAGCGACCTGCTCTCTTACATAATGACCCTGGCCAGCAATACCATTGATAGTAAGCAGCCAAACAAGTATAAGAATATGAGTACGCATTTTTGATATTTTGATAGTTTCTGCTCCTGTGGTAATGGATCATTGTCGGCCCGCTTGATTTCATCCTCGAATGCTTTACTCATGAACCTGAATGCTTCCGGAAAAGTAATTTTTAAAAGCAGCCATGCCACACCGTGAAATATCAGGAATGCTCCTATAACGAAAAGGATGATCTGATAGATGCCGGGATCAAATAGACCTGAGGTGGGATCCAGGCATCGAATAAGCGCTCCTCCTGCCCAAAATAGAAGTAAGGCAATAGGAACAGTCACGAATTCATTCCATTCAACTAGAAAGCTCTTAATGGCTTTTAAATAGTCCTTAATCTTTTCTCTCATATCAAGTGTTTTTAGCTTGCTGAAACTGTCTTCCAGCCTGTGTTTGTCCTAATCTTTAAAGTATGGGTTGTAATATCGTATGCAAGCGTCCCTTCGTATGCCGTTAGGGCGTTTATCTGCGTAGTTGTCATCTGTGCCATCCGGATCGGCATTCCTGCTACGAGATTGAGGCCCTTGAACATTCCTCCTGCATCTGCCCCAACAATGCCCATCAATGTGGTGCCTTTTCCGTCCCCAATCAGGGTTGCCCGGTACCTGGTATATCCTCCCTGGTAACCGCGATCATTAATCTTAATAGCTCCATAGGTATCACTGTTAGCGGCATTTTCCCATATTTCGTTATTCACAATCTTGATCGAGCCTACCCACTGATTGTTACGAATAATTGATGATCCCACAAAGTTGGTACCTGCAACTTTAGCTGTAAATGTGATCAGGTTGGAGCTGTAGGTAACGGTGATTCCAGCGGCATCAAATAGATCTGCATATGCGCCTACGAAGTCAGCAGCAGTCTGAGTCAAAGTGCTATTAAACTCAAGGTCTCCGTTAACGTTACTTACAATGATATAAGCACAACCACCAGTACCCGTGAGGGTGCATCTGTCAATTCTGGCCTGAGCTACCTGATTAGCTGTAAGAGTGTAGGCCGAGCCATAAATGCCGCTTTCATTTGAAATAGCAGCAGCTGCCGTAAAATTGGTGCCAGGATATCTTGACGTAAATATGATGGTATAGCTAATACAATTTATGATTATTCCCGCATTATAAAAAGCAGTGTAATTCGAGGCAACCCAGCTTTCTATAGCGCTGACAAGATTGCCGCTTGAGGTGAGATTACGGCTAACTCCATTGCATGAGATATCAGCAGAACCATATGTAAATTCTGGCTCCATATCAATATGATCTACTCTGGCAACTGCCGTTTGATTAGCCTGAATAGTAGAAAATGATCCTGAGAGATTGCCGTATGACTTAGCCTGTCCCTCAAATACCCTTACGCCAAGGTTATCTACATATGCTAGTTCCGCGAATAGCAGGGAGGTTGCAACGCTCTCGAAATTTGCACCAAACGTATTCCAGTAACTTGTATTCGTTGGTATAATGCCTGAGAAGGTGCCTCCTGGCGCATCGGTGCGGGCTACATAATATTGGTTATTATACTTTACAATATCCACTCTGGTTGTTGTGCCATAGTAGCTGTCAGTTCCCGAATAATCTCCCTGGAATACTGCAGCTGGACCTATTGTGCCCTGGGGACCCTGGGGACCCTGAGGACCTGTGGGGCCAGCTGGTCCTGTAGGCCCTGTTGCGCCGGTAGCACCTACCTCGCCCTTTATCCTTACAGGAGTAGTCCAGTTAGATACAAGGCTGGCCCCGCTTGCTGTCTTGACAGCCTTCGTAAACCATAAGTATTCTAAGGCACCAGTTGAGGGAGGCGTCGTAGCCCATCCGGTAGGATCCAGGTCTGTGACAACTATTGAGGGTGGCGTTGAAGTACTCCCGTTCTTGGCATACCTGAATTCGGTAAAGTTGCCATCCGACCCATCAGCACCGTCAGTGCCATCTACGCCATTTACTCCGTCAGTACCTTTGATTCTTATAGGAGTTCCCCAGATGCCAGAGGATGCTGAAGCAGCAATCTTCTGTGAGATCCAAACAACTGCAGTGGTAGCATTAGTATGCCAGCCGGCTGTGGTACCGTCACCAGTTGGTATGCTGGGCGGGGTTGATGCCGGGTTATCATGGTAGGTGATATACACACTCAAGCCGTCTGATCCGTCAGCGCCAGCGGATCCATCTGCACCATCGAGTACCATAAGCTCCCATGCAGTGCCATTATAAATGTAGACATAGCCATTATCCGTATCCTTATAAACCCAGTTCGTCACCGGGCTAGCAGGTGGAGATGCGCTTTCCCCCTTCCATACGATTGGCAGCCCGTTTGTGCCATCCTGGCCATCAGTTCCATCTACTGTCATCTGGTACCAGGAAGAATTTGACCTGACATAGGACTTCTTATCTGTGGTATTGTAATATGACCAGCCATTTTGAACGGCACCCTTTGCTGCAATTAATGCAGCTTCACTGGCGTAGGATCCCTGAAAGATAATTGAGGTACCATCAGATCCGTCAACACCATCAGATCCGTCAACGCCCGGAATTCCCTGAGGACCCTGCGGCCCGGTAGGTCCTGCAGGACCCTGTTCGCCTTCGGCTCCGGCAGCAGCATATAATGTCCAATAAGCTCCTTCTGAAGGCGTCTGGCCTGCTGCGGGGCTGTTATTGATATATTGCCATGTCGATCCGCCAGAAGTGGCTGTATCGCCCTTATAATATGTATAGGAGGCATTATAAGCGCCACGGAAACAAGGAAGAGGGGCTGTTGTACCTGCAGAACTTTGCACCAAGGCACCCTTCAGGGTGAGTTGACCAGCTGCAGTGACTCCCCAGTCTAGTGAACTTGAAGCATCGCCCATCAGGATCTTATTCTGATCCAGGTCAAAATAATTTAACCCATCCTGCGATGTTATCCTTCCGGTTCTGATATATCTTCCATTAATAGCAGTGGCGCCATATGTCATCGAGATCCAGCGGACATTATCTTCAACAGAGTGAAGTACTCCCAGGAGAAAGTGATAATAATCCGGATCGTCGTCTACCTTGAATTGAGTCTGAGAAAATAGGATGTTTCCGGAGTTATCTGTTTTGCTGCATTTAGCATAAATATAATAGGCTCCGGTGTTAAGCAGGGTAGGCTGACTTGCAGAGATATTCCAATTTAATATATCCTCTCCAAGGCCATAATGAGACAATGTGCCTGCGGTTACGTTTACCTCGGCTGGATCTCCACCATAATTTGGTTCAAAGGTGCAATTAATTGAAAGCTGTTGACTCCTGGTGCCGACGCTGAGCATCATTGTTTCAATGCTCTCCGGCTTAATCTTGGTTCCGTCAAAATATCCATCAGGATCGAAAACCATATCCACTAGTTCCTGGGTCGCTCTCCAGTTACGTTTAGCCCTGGATACATCATTGAGCTTATTATATGCAATAATCTTGGAGGTCTCCATTACATCGCTCAGGACCTGTTGGAATAATGTTATCTCCTTGATATCCGTGAGCTCCAGGTTATAGCTATAGGGCCTTAATAAATCCCTAGTGAATGTATGGATCCTGATAGCCTTGTTAACACCAATCTCGGTATCCTGGATAGTAATATAGTCTCCCACTGAGAATATATTAGGCACAGATGCTCCTCCTCCAAATGTTTTCTCCAGGTAGAATTCGTCAAATGTAAGTGCATACTGTACCCTTGGCTGGGAATTCTCCTCAAGGTATTTCGTTGCCTCAATTAGCAGTTCATTCTCTGCTTCAGTGATGTACGTGAGTGGCATGATAATGTCAAAAATGACATATTCATCGCCTACCTGGAACTGAAAAGCGGAGCTTTCATTTGGAAATACCATGCCCCTCTCATCCTTAAATGCTTTCAGGGCAAAAGTCCGTGTACTATGATCGTAGGATGAAATCTCAAAGTCATAACCGGCAAGATTCCCTGTATTAAAATGAATCTTGGGTGCAGTGCCGTTGATCAGATAAAGGGTGTTCCCCTCTCCATCTACGGCATTAATATCAAAGTCCATCCCACTATCAATGAACCGCTGAATCGTTGTACCCAGGCTAGTGACAATACCGGTCCTGTGCGGATAGATATCACTGAACGTCTTTGAACCCTCAATAAGTCCGAACTGAGCAATGGCTGAATCATCTTCAATAAACGACTTGACGTTACCGGGCAGCTTAAGGCTCTGTGAAAAACCCCGGTAGTTTGATGGCAGGTTAATATCTGATCCGAAGGCATAGAGTCTTGTGATCAGATTTTTATTTGAAACCGTTTGCCTGGTAAGGCTGTAGAGTCCGCGCCCCTTCCCATATCTGTAAGTCTGGACATGTGTGGATCCAATGGCATCCTCGATATTTATTGTACAGACCCCGGGAGTATCCTCAACTATCTCAAACTCCAGGTTAAAATTTTCCTGGCCACATAACTTCTGAAGTACTGCCAGACAGTTTTCTTCATCAAAAGTGAGGGTAAGATATTTTGTCGTAGGATATGATCCAAGTATCCACTTGCCGGCGCCATAGACGCGGTCAAGATTATTGACCAGGACATTTAAAAAGAGCTCAATGTCACCAGTCAGGCTGAATCTGGCAGATATGCTAACACCATCGTCTCCTTCATCCAGATATTTTGCATGAAGCAAATCGTATTGCCTCCCCTCCCAGGTCATAGCATATTCATATAGTCTGGATCCTGACTTGGAGACCTTCGGCAGAGCATTTAAGTAGTAGCTGCTACCGAAAATAGTTATCTTATCTCGTATTTTAAACGGGAGCGGAGAAGAGCTCTCGACAATCATCTCAAGGGTATCCTGCCCCAACAGAGATCTCTTTTGAATGCAAGATCTCAGGGTTGATACCTCAGCCCTGGTAAGAAGAGACCATGAAGATCCGACCGCCGGTGTTATTATAATTTGCTCCATAGAAGGGTTGCTGTTGTTGTAACTCCAGTAATATTCTCTATGATGCCGGTTATTACAATGTGGTAAGATCCAGCGGAAGTATATTCGTGAGAGACTGTCCCGGAAGATGTAGTTACATCATATGTGACGGATCCATCTCCCCAATAGATATTCACAGGCTCAGCCGTAGTAATCGCAAAACTTAAAGTCAACGAACCTGCCGCAGCTGTATATGCATATACTCTTTTCACCGGTTCAGGCTCTTTAAGCTTTAGATTGAATGTGCCAACCATCTTAGACGGATACCAGCGCTTATCAACATCGGTCCCCAACGGAAGATAAATTAGATATAAAAGGGGCTTGGTGGGGTCAACTACTACCTTGAGTCTTTGTAGGCCAGGCAACATGAAACGAGCCAGGAATGCCAATATCTTTGCCTGGAAATCGGCCATATTACTGGCTTTTAAAAAGCAGTTAAGCGTGATCTCTCTTGACTCATATCTCGGAGCAGTAAGATCGACAACTTCACCGTGATGATCCGGCCAGGTAAAGCGCCGAGGATCCTTTAACTTCAGGCCGTCGATCAATCCCTTGGATTCGCTGACATACACGCCGCCTGTTGTGAATAAGTAATCGTTGATGTAATACTCTACTGCCATAACTATCCATTTAATCCCAGCGCTCTGAGGTCATTATTTTTAAGCACATCTAATTTGCTGTCGATACTCTCGAGATGCCGACAGTACCTTGTATTACTCTCTATCAGGACAAGATTTCTCAGTGAATCGAGGAGAACATTATTTGCAGTAGCCTGGGAGATCCTGATAGCGTTCATCTGCCCGGCTAATACTGACGCGGTTTCCTCGGTTATTCCCTTGATTGCTCCAGTCAATGATGTATCAGCTGTTTCAGTATTTAATCCTTGCGTGGCTAATTTGAATTTCTCTTCATTTTCCCTGGCTATTTCAGATGCACGCTGATTGATCCTCTTAGCCTCCTCTTCGGTTAGTATGCCGTCGATTAAAGCTTCAGCAACCATCTCCTGCAGCTCAGTTATAGCAGGACCAAGGATCGCGGCACTGAAGGATTGGAGGACTGCCTCTGTAAGCATATCATTCATGTATGCAGCAAAGTCAGCTACGCCAATCCTTCCTTGCCTTAGGCCATCTATGATAGTATCTGCCAGAGTGGTCTCGGTAATACCGCCGGCAAGGAAATCAGTATAAGCCTGCTCAGCATCTTCGAGTGCGATTCCTGCATCGTTAATTTGGTTTCTTATGTCTTCCATCCTGGCTAAACGCTCATCGAGTTTACCGAAGCGATTCTTCCAGTGTGAGTCAAGATCCTTCTCCTCCTGAGCAAGTTGTTCTTTGAGCAGCTCCAGGTCCTTTTTGCGTAGGTCAATATCCTGAGCTAATGCATCCTTCTCTCCACCCTTGCGCTGTGATAGCTCAATCAATCTGCGCTGTCTGTCCAGGAGAGCATTCATTTCCCGGATCCGGTCCTCATAAGCATTTGTCTGATCAAAGAACCGGGCAATTTGATCAATGAACATACTGACTCCGCTGAGAATAGCTCCAATATAGTTGCCTGATGCCGCCCCTTCAATAATACCGCCCGCAAAGCTTATCATGCTCTGCATATCTGAAGCGAACTCTTTCGATAGGAATCCGGCGCTCTCGAGCATCGCAACCGTTTCACCAACGGCATTAAGAATCTCGAGTCGGACTTTCAACTCCTCTTCTGTTATTTTATTTGAGTCGTCATCTTGCTTTTTTTTCTTTTTGGCATAAGCCTCTGCGTTTCGTGCGATTGCTGCCTGAGCGTCCATCACAGAGAGAGTCTTCTTAGCGGTTTCAAGATCGAAGACAGGCGTCTGCCAGTACCTGGCACCGGCTGCCTTGCCTCCTGTCGAAGGTGCACCTATGGATCCTGCAGGAGCAGCAGCTGGCTGCCATGCTCCAGCCTGGGTATTTGTTATTAGCTCATTCGCTCTCTTCTGGGCATAGATTGCGTCCACAAGCATATTGCGTAACCGTAGCTCTTCCTTAAGTTGGAAGATGCGGTCTGCAATTATTTTCGCCTCGCCCTCTTTCCCTGCTTCCACAGCCTGCAGTAGTAACTTTTCCTGTTCAGATATCTGCTCCTCAAGAAGGGCTATTTTCTCGAGGTTCTCGGTTGTAGTTACACCAAGATCCTCAATAATCTTACGTGAACGCTCCCCGGCATCAATCGAATTTGTAATAAATCCCTGGGCTTTCTTATAGAGATCATCCATCTCTCCCTGGGCCTTCAACCACTTATTGCTATATACCTCAACATAACTTCCGGATTCTCCGGGAGTCCCCGATGGCACCCACTTCCTTTCCTTGGCTGGAAGGGTTTCGGTCTCCAGTCGTTTCTCCAGGTACTGCTTGAATGTTTCGGTAGCGAGCTCATAGCCAGCGACTGCCTGGGCCCTCTCCAAAAGAGCCTGCAGGAACTTATCTTTATTTGCAACAAATACACTCTCCGCATCTGCGACCCCGGTTATCTGTATCCCAAGATCCTTAAAAGCATCCTCATTAGCCTTAATGAATTTATTCTTGGCCTGCATGTCATTGCCCAGGCGATTCCACTCCTGGCGCATTTTTTCAAATGATGTCAGCGAATCATATGCCGCATTTACAGTAGCCTCGTTAAACTCAGCGGTGGCTTTTTTGGCCTCCTGGGCCTTATTGACCAGCCGGGAGATAGCAGCTATGGCAACTCCGATTGCAACACTCAGACCCAGGGTAAGAGTTGCCATTAAAGCTCTGGCAGCAACAGTCGATATACCAAATGCAGCAGCAAGCCGTGTCTCAGCTACAGCAAGACCGGTCTTTGCCTTGGTAAGTATAACTAAGGAAAATGCCGAATCTTTATTGAGCGTCTGCTGTACCTGCTGAAGTCCAACCGTTATAGAAAGAAGGGACTGTACCTTCAGCATGATTTTCTGGAGATTTTCATTCTCTCCGACAAATAGCCCCACAGCACCCTGGGCTGCAGCAGCAGCTCCGGCAATACCGGATAGTCCTTGTATTACTCCTTGCAGTCCAGCCTGGTCGTGGGCAAGGACGTTGGCCTGTTTTTGTGCGTGGTTAAGCTGTTGTGTGAGCTTTGCGAATCTTTCCTGTAACTGATTATATTCATCAGATCCCCTCTTGCCTGCTCCTTCCAGCGCCACAAGTTCATTCTTCATAGAGATAAGCTGGGCTCTCAGACTTTTGGCCGGGATCTCAACGCCCTGAAGAGTCACCTTGTATTCCTCCAAAGCTTTTTTTGCAGCGCCGAACTCGGAGCTAAGCTCTGCATGAGCCTTACCTGGAGCCATTGTCTTTAGTGCGGCCTCCATCTTCTTGATGTCAGACTCGGTTGCTTTTATAATATCTTTAAGCTCCTTGATCCCTTCTGCACTTTTCAAATAGGAGCTCTTCCCGGATGGGCCGACCTCGTCAAGGGATGCCTTCAGCTTCCTTGCCTCCTCGCTTGCTTTTTTATCGAGGCGGAATTCAATCTCTATAGGTCCAAGCTTATCGGTCATATCAGTTGTTTATTTTCAAAAATTCTCTTAACTCATCCTCGGTCTCAATATGCTTTTTACGCTTTCCCACCCTGGCAGAGTCAGATATTTTCATCTGAATATTCAGCCAGGATTCTCCCCACAAAATGTAATCATGAGTACACCCAATCTTCTCCTGCAAACTGAGTATTGTACCCCAGAGGCTATGCAGTCCTAGGACTGTTGACTCCCCTGATCTTCCGGACCCAGATTCCTCGGAGAGGTCATCTTCATCACCCCGATCAATCTGATAGTACTCAAAAAAGCCGATGCCCCGCTAAGTGTCACAACAAACATCATGAGCTCCAGCATCGCATTCCCCGTAAGTCGGTTTTGTAAAAATCTGGCAAGGAGATTTGTGAAAAGACGGATCCGGATCCGTGAGTTGAGGACACATATGGCTGCTATACGGCTGACCATTGTGACATTTGACCGGATCAACTGGTTAACATCCCCAGATAGCTTTTCTTCGGTAATTCCCATGGCTAGATAAAGCCTGGATAACTCGAGCAGAGTTCCCAACCGAAGAGGTTTTATGGATAACCTTACAGTTGATTTTCCAAAAATCCTCAGGAACCATGGAGCGGGTAGTCTCCAGGCAACGCCTTTATCAAGTAATACCTCAGCTGCCAGTTTTTCAGTGTCCATACGAAATGATTTAAAAAAAGCCTCGGTGAGAGGCTTTTCATTTTTGGTAACTCTAACCGATTGTTATCGGTGGTGTAGCCGCCTTTGTAGGCGTAAGAACGGTTGCGATAATATCAACCAGGAATATTCCAGTTCTCGCAAGTTTGTAGTTTATCTTAGCCTGGATCTTGGCCCGCACAATGTTGATTGCGGGACCGGACTTCGGTGTAATCTCAATCGACTGTTCGATATCCGTTGCTGTCGCAGGAGCATTCCACACTTCATCAGGAGCCGTTCCTGTCACTGTGCCGCCCAGAACCTTTACAAGTGTCGCCGGAGTAGCGTCAATTATACTCCACTTTACCGTGGTCTTACCTTTGGTGGCAATAGTTTCCTCCGGTTCATCGTTTTCCTCGCTGTTATGCTCAGTGATGACGGGATCCTCCTGAGTGATCTCAGCAGTATCTTTATAGGTTACACCAAGCGCAGCCAGGGTCGTGCCCATTCCTCCATCGCCTGCTATAGCACCTATCTTTATGCTGGTTAAACCAATAAGCCTTGTTTCTGCCATTGTATTACTGTTTAAATAGTTTGCTAATTATCGTGAATCTCTTTTTAAGCAAGACAACCAGGAGATAAATAAGCCCTGAGATCAATACAATTCTGCCGATCCATATCTGAAATGATTGCCAGGATGTCAGCTTATTTGTAATCTTCTCTACGGGATATGGAACAGGAACCTCCCTGATTTCAATCCTGATGCTGTCTCTATTCAGACTTTCTGCTGTTACCCAATGCTGAGCTGAAGCTATTACTGAAACAGAGTTATTGGACAACTGAAGCGACTGGGCCACTATCTCCCCTTGCAGTTGTGCGATAGTCTGGATATAGATGTTTCCAAGACTATCGCACTTCAGCAGGGCACTGATGATCGCACTGTCGGGTTTGCCCAGGAGATCTTCACGAATGTATGTATTACTGACTGATGTAGTGGTAGAGTCCTCTGTGGTGACCACGGTAACGGGTATCACATGTCTGTTACATCCGATCAGGATGAAAAAGACTGTGATAACCGCTAGTATGGTCAGATTCCTCTTCATCTGTTATGCGCCGACAGCCTGGACGAGAGCAATAACACCTTTCCCGTCATTCCTCTTGATGCGGCCACCTGCGCGCATCAGAGCTGAGTAGATGTCACCATAGACGGTGGGATCGCCGGTGCTCTCGAAGAGCTCATGCTGACCCATTGCACGGATAACAAGATCCTTCTGCCAGAAGAGTCCGGCAGCAAAGTCTGTTGATGCAACTGCATCGTCCGGATCATAAGGAACCGGTGTCGTGTCAGCGCTGTAGCGCAGTACACTTGACCTGGGATCGAGGAAATCAAAGCCGTAAAGCTTGCCGATGACTCCGCGCTGAGCATCGTATGCCGCGGAGAAATCGCGGTAAGTGGTTGCATTCAGCGTCGAAGTAAACTGGTCCATCATCTCGGCATCCAGTACAGCAACGCGGCCCTCCTGGGGAATGTTCCAGTTATTCATCATCTTCTGTATTGCCTTGATGTCATCCAGTGTGACAAGCTTCCGGGTGCCGGTACCATAATGGGTAGCCACGTTGCCGCCCGTTGTCCTGCGCATGGCTGTTGCCAGAGTCGGGGCCCAGTACCTGAAGAACCAGTCTCCAACCAGTTCTGCAATCGCAGATTTCTGCTCTCCGATTATTGAGTTCCTCAGATCATAGGAGAGCTCATATTTCTCGGCGTTGTCAATACGCATCGGATCTGAGGTAAACTCATCGAGCGAGAATGTAATATCAACATCGTTTCGCTTTATAACAGTAGCAGGAAGCTTTGTTCGGTTCTTTTGTACTCCAGGCTTAGACCCGGCATTAGGTATATGAACCACCTTCCCGTTAAGAACGAACTCATCGGCATTCATTGCATAGCCAAGATGCGGGTTTGACTTAAAGAGATTCCCGACTATATCTCCCAGCCAGATCTCCTTCTGGATTGCCATGAAGGCAACACCTTTCGGAGTTGGAATAAGAGATAAGGCAGTGAGAGTGCCGAAGACTGCCCCCATTGGAAGATCAAGATTGGGAGCGATAACTGATGACAGGATGGTGCTGAAAAGAAGCACCACTGCGAGGGATGAAATCAATTTGAATGTTTTCACGGTATAGCGATTTTGAGTTTGCACTAGCTTACAGGCACGAATGCAGTACCGTCGTAAACAAAAGACTTGAATACTACGGTATTTGCTGTTACTGTGATATCCGCTGCGGAAGCGTCAAAGCCGGTACCCAGGGTAACGGTTCTGTTGGTTCCATCAGCATCAAGCTTCAGGTGAAGCTTTGCTCCAGCGGTGACCTGGCCGTCTATAGTCAGGTTCAGGGTGACGTTGCCAGTCAGCTCTTCAGGCTGGATAAAAGTATCCATCTGTTTGACAGTGGCCGCGATCGTGGCTGCATAATCCGGCGTCTGCTTCTCGGAAAAAGGAAACAGAACCTCATTCTTTTCACTCGAAACTCCATCAGGAGCTACGAAGTTGAAGGACTGGAATTGTCCTGCGGAATTCTTGTTTGTGTACATAGCGCTGTTGATTACTTCTTGTCAGGTTTTTTGTTGAACTTCTGCTCGAATTTCTCCTCATAGAGATCTTCATACTTCTCCTTGAGAGTCCTGAGATCTCCCTGCTTATCGAGTTCATCCCAGGAAAGCTTAGCAAGTCTTTCCCTTTCGGAGACATTCTTGGGATCAGATCCGGCCAGTGCTTCCTTTACACTTGCGCGCTTGGGTATTGCCGTCAGGGCCAGTTTGGTAGATTCGTGATCCTTGTCAAAGAGAGATTCCCATGAGGGGCGCATCTCTGCATTCAGTCTGCCATCGGCAATCGCTGAATCAAGCAGCTGCTTGGCTTCTGCCTTCCTGGCGTCAGACTCCCTCCTCTGATAATCGGCCAGCTGTGTTTCTGCAGCTGTCTTTGCATTCTCGGCAGCACTGACCTTGTCGTTGAGCTGCTGTATGGTCTGGACAAGCTGGTCCTCATTTGAGTCCTCAGCAAGACCCAGGAGCTTTGCGATTTTTTTCATGTGTATTGAATTTGTGTTAGTGTCATCATTAAGCAATTTCTTTAACGGCATCTTGGCTGCATCCGCGAGATTAATCAACTCATCATTATCATCGTAGAACGCAAGACTGAGAGCATTGTCGTTGGAACCAATGTCAACTATGGATGCCTCCCTGAGTACCCACTTTGTAGGAGTCTCGCAGGTCTGCCCTGGCTTGAGCCACTTAGGATCAGTAGATGTCTCCACGACCTTGATGCCGCAGGACGCCATCCTGAGAACATTGTTCTCTACCTTATCACCAATACTTGCAGCAAAATCATCATTGTCGTCAAAGACAGCATCGGCCAATATTTTGCCTCCTTCGATCCGTACGTTATCCCAGTAGCCTATAGGAAGGATCTCGTCCTTAGTTCCCCTCCATGCGCGGTTGTGCATCCACAACATGATAGGATTCTTTTTGAACTGATCCAGTACTGCCCCTGATGTTGGCAGCCAGAAGCCGTAGTTATTCAGTGATTCGTCAGTGAGAACAAATGTTTTGGGCATTTGAGCTTCGTTAAATTTCACAATAGCAGCAACAAATCAACGAAGCATTAATAGCCTTTGCAAATCAGACATTTATCATAGTAACCTCATTGCCTTATTATAAGTATGCGGCTCTTTTCCCCGTATAATAAGCCTTAGTTTTGCCCTAAATCATTGAGATTATGAAGGCTGATCAGAAAAAGGAGCTTGCAAAACTTCTCTTCACCAGAGAAGGCTTAGCACAAAAGGAAATTGCTGAGCGGGTAGGAGTATCGGAGCAGACTATTTCAAAGTGGGTTAATGCCAATGAAGGAGAATGGCGACGGATGCGTCAGTCGCTCATCATAACCAAAGAAGAACAACTTCACAGGATATATGAGCAGCTGGAAGAGATTACCCTTGCGATCAAAAAGAAGGAGATCGGGTCCAGGTATGCCGGATCCAAAGATGCTGACGTCATTGTCAAGCTCACTGCAGCGGCAAAGAATCTTGAATCAGAAGCTTCAATAGCAGATATAGTAGAGGTTTCAAAAAGATTCCTGAACTGGCTGCGCCCAGTAGATCTGGAGAAGGCAAAGGAATTTGCTGTATTTATGGATGCATTCTTGAAAGATCAACTTAAGAAGTAAGATGGTCCGGGCAATCGACAGACAGGCGTTTAAAGACTGGGAAGAATTTCGGGCAAACCTGGTAAAAGCAACGACCGTTGATACAACGGAATCAGAGCTCGATAAACAGCGAAGAATTGCGAAGCTTGAAAGTAATTATGAAGCCTGGTTTCAGTATTACTTCCCAAACTACTATAACAGCAAGCCGGCAGACTTTCATAAAAAAGCTACTAAAAGGCTTCTAAATACGAAGCTGAAACACTGGTATGAAGTGCGTGCCTGGGCGCGTGAACTATCAAAGTCTACCAGGGCAATGATGGAGATCCTTAACCTGGCTTTAACCGGAAAGGTTAAAAACGTACTGTTAATCTCCAGCACCTGGGAGAATGCTGAACGCCTATTGCGCCCGTTCATGATAAACCTGGAGAGCAACTCCAGGATCATTAACGATTATGGCATCCAGGAGAACCTGGGCAGCTGGGAGGCGGGCGAATTCGTAACAAGATCCGGAGTATCCTTCCGGGCACTGGGCGCTGGTCAATCTCCCCGTGGTACCCGAAATGAAGAGGTCCGCCCTGACTTTATACTCTTTGATGATATCGACACCGACGAAGAAACGCGTAGCGCCAAGCGTATATCTCAAAAATGGGATTGGATAGAAAAGGCAGTAATGCCAACAGTTTCTCTATCGAAAAACTATATCATTCTTTTCCTGGGTAACATCATTGCAAAGGACTGCTGCATCACCAGAGCAATTGAAAAAGCAGATCATAGTGACATCATCAATATCCGCGATAAGAATGGCAAAAGCGTGTGGCCGGAACGGAACAGCGAAGAGGATATTGATTACATGCTCTCCAAAATCAGCTATGTTGCTGCCCAGCAGGAGTACTTCAATAATCCTGTCCGCAATGGATCTGTCTTTAAGGAGATATCCTGGGGAGAAGTGCCGGCATTACATAAGTTCCGGTTTCTGGTGGTCTATGGTGATCCTGCCCCTTCAAATAAGGAAAATAAGGATAACTGCTACAAAGCAATGCCATTGGTTGGGGAACTTGATGGCAAATTCTATATTATTTCCTGCTACCTGGAGCAAGTCAAGAACAGCCGCTTCGTTACCTGGTATTACGATCTCGAGGATTATGTCCATGGACGCAGCCAGATGTACAATTACATAGAGAACAACTCTCTTCAGGATCCCTTCTATGAACAGGTGATTGCGCCGCTCTTTGCATCAGAAGGTGCAGCAAGGCAGCATTACATTCATGTCTCTCCTGATGAGCGGAAAAAGCCGGATAAATTCGCCAGGATAGAGGGCAATCTCGAGCCTCTCAACCGTCAGGGTCGCCTGATCTTAAACATTGCAGAGAAGTCGAACCCTCATATGCAGAGACTCGAGGAGCAATTCAAGGCCGTTGACCCGCAGCTGTCAGCTCATGTTGACGGCCCTGATGCAGTAGAGGGTGCTGTCTGGATCATCAATAATAAAATGGCAGCTCTGGGTAAGATAGTGATAGGAACCAAGAGGAAATCTTCAAAACGATACTAATCATGTTTACAACGAAAGATGAACTTAAAACTCACATGAACATCGACTCGATTGATGTCATAACGGGATCTGATGATACACTGGTGACCTCGGCTATCGACGGAGCTATTTCAGAAGCAAAGGGATATCTCACCGCTTTCGATGTGCTAACCTTATTTGCTGCTACCGGTTCTGATCGTCATGCCTTACTCCTAACCTTTGTCAAGGATATGGCCGTTTGGCACCTTATGGCGCTGAGCAATTATCAGGCGGACCTGGAGCTGAGAGAAAAAAGATATGACCGCGCTATCGCCTGGCTAAAGGCAGTACAGAAGGGCGATGTGGTTCCTGATCTGCCGGCATCGGCGGTGGCGTTAGGTAAAGTAATATATGGCAGCAATCCGAAACGTGAACAACACTTCTAGACAATGGCAACTATAGCTCGCAAAGACAAAAAAGATAACAAGGGACTGGTAATAAATACCCTTGTGGTACGGAAGCTGAACCGCAGCGCCCTCGATGTGGGGCAGTGGCGCACAGCACTGAAGGCAGCCGACAATGACAGGAGGCAGAAGCTTTACGACCTTTATGAGGACATCCTTCTGGATCCAGTACTTTCAACTTCAATTGAAAAGAGGATAAATGCGATTACCAATGCAGAGCTCCGCTTCATGAAAGATGAAAAGCCGGTACCTGAAATGGAAGATCTCATAGATAGCCCGGTATTCGAAGAGCTGCTCACTGAGATTATGAATGCGCGGTTCTGGGGAAAGTCGGTCATAGAACTTGACTTCTCCAGCGGGCTCCTGCAGGTATACAATATCCCGCGTCAGCACATTTATGTGCAGAAAGGTCTTATTGTTATCAATCCAGGTGATGAGGTCGGCATTCCATACAGGGGTGACGATTTCTTCCTGGAGGCAGGAAAAGACAAGGAGTTTGGTCAGATCCTCCGGGCTGCTCCTTATGTGATCTATAAGCGTGGAGACTTCGGCGACTGGGCTGAGTTTGCAGAGCTCTTCGGGATGCCTTTTAAGAAGGGCTCCTACAGCGCTCAGGATGACAAAAGCAGGGAACTCCTGGAAGAGGCCCTCGAGCTCTCTGGGGGAAAGTCCTGGATAGTACATCCCAAGGAGACGGATATTGAGCTGGTTGAAAGTAAAACATCAGGTAACGGTGTTTTATACGACCTACTTAGAAAGGCTTGCAACGAAGAGATCCTGATATCAATTCTCGGTCAGACGATGACAACAATTAACGGGTCATCAAAGAGCCAGAGTGAAACACATAAGGAGGTTGAGGAGTCAATAAATAAGGCAGACCGGCGCTTCGTACAGAGGATCCTTAACACTGAGCTCTTGCCCAGGCTTGAGAAAAGAGGTTATCCGGTAAATGGTGGCTGGTTTACATTTATTGAAGCTGGTGAATCTCTTTCGATGAAAGATATGATGGAGATTCATACCAAATTCAAGAATGATCTTGGACTCGAAATCGATGATGACTTCCTGTATGACACCTACGGCATTCCGCGTCCGGAGGGAGTGCAAAAAAAGGCTCCTACTGCGAAACCGGATGATGTGCCTGCAGGCAAGAAAGTCCAGGATAAAAAAATGTCCGATGATGAGCAATCATTTTGGACAAAACTAAAGGAAGGGCTGGAGAGTTTTTTCGTATCAGCCCCCAAGGAGGGGGCGTCAGCTCTAGAGGATGGAGATCACCACATACATTTTGATCTTGTAGATCTCCCTGCCTTTAACATCGAGGGTCTCGCTAAGAGAGTTGCAACCGGCGAAGACTACTTTGATCCTGCTCTGTTCTATTACACGTCCGACCAGCTTTTAAAAGCCATACATGCGGGCTTTACAGAGCAAAACTTTGCCGATATCGGCATCGAGTATGGATATACTCCGGATGCCTTTAAAACGGCAATGGAGATGAATCTATTCAGGTTCTCAGCTGCGAAAACCCTGGCAGAGGTACAGAAGCTTAATGAGGCGTTCAGAGGATCAAAAGGCTGGTATGACTTCTTAACGAAAGCAAGGGCTATCTCCGGAGAATTTAATGAGACATGGCTGCAGACCGAGTATAACACTGCATACCTTACTGCAGAAAGTTCTGCAGCATATTACAGGCTGCTTGCTCAGCAGGATATATTCCCCTACTGGCAATATATCACGATAAATGATGCGAAGGTCAGGCTGGAGCATCGCAAACTGCACAATCTTGTCCTGGCCTGCACTGATAAATTATGGGACAAGATCTATCCGCCCAATGGTTGGAATTGCCGCTGCCGGGTTAAACCACTAATGAAACACGAGGCGGCTGGCGTGGATCTAAAGGTGGAACGTAAGAAGGTAGATGAATACTTCGAAACCGATGAATGGAAGAGCGCGAAAGCCCAGGGCTGGGGCGTCAATCGCGCATTAACTGCGGAGGTGTTCCAGGCTAATCAGATGTACATCCGGAAATTTCCGAACAGGGCGGCGTCTTATCTCGACAAACTTACCGCAGAGAAGTGGGGCTGCAGCACGGTGCCAAAACTAAAAGCAGCGGCCAAGACAACCATGCCCGTTAATGAGAGCAGTGCAGAAACGATATGGAATGCTGAAAACAGCGAAGGAATCATAAGGCTCAAAAATTACGACGGCAGATCACTGGAGCTATCCAAGAAAACATTTTCGCATCATACCTCAAAATCCAGTAACAGGATTGCTCTTTGGGATGGATTAAAGGAGACCCTGCTGGATCCTGATGAGGTCTTTCTTAATAACTATCAGTCCAGGTTATATGATAATTATGTCCTGATAAAGTATTATCGTGACAAAGTAATCATTGCCAACTGCAAGGTCGAGAATAATCGACTTGTGTTGAAGACCTGGTATGAGATGCAGACGACACAGCCTTCAAACAAGAAAATAGATCTTAACAAGTTATGGCAAATGCATCGTCACGGATTACTCATAAAGAAACCGGACAGGTAATTACCCGTCCGGTATGCAGGTTGGCCTTATTGTGCGCTGCCCTGGACAGCCTACCTTGCCCCCATCGCCTGCGAGGTGCTGACTCGGTATTACGACCACACAATTCAGTCCTGTACAAATGTAAGAACTAAAATGGGCTCTTTTAAAGAAATAGATGACTTTTTTGACAAGCTCTCGAATGAATTCCTGGAGAGATCTCTTCCAAACATTATAGCGGAGAAGGCTACTGCTTTCTTTAAAGAGCGGTTTACCACCAAAGAATGGGATGGTCAAGCCTGGCCTCAAACAAAGAAGGCTGTCAGTCGCGGATCTCTTATGGTAAGATCAGGAGCATTGGTAAATTCTATTAAACCGAAGTCGGTTACTCCGGAGAAGGTTATTATTTCAGCCGGATCTGATAAGGTCCCCTATGCCAGGATCCACAATGAAGGAGGAACTATTGCTCACCCTGGTGGCACCCCGTATTTTCTGGACAAAAAGAATGACGGGAAGGCTGTATTTGTCAGCAAAAAGAAGGCGACCGAGTGGGCAACAAAGAATGGCACCTACCTGCCAGTAACCAAGCCTCACAATATTCCTATGCCGATGAGAAGATTTATGGGAATCAGCCAGGGATTGAAGGATACTATTTTTGCTGCGATTAAAGGTGCGTTTAATGCTTTATAAATACTGATATGAAAGAACTGTATGAAACAATTGTAGCCAGGCTAACCGCACAGGTACCTGAACTAAAAATGATTGATTTTGATATGGGACAGCTTGATGTCCTGGCAATGGATATCCGACCGAGCGTTGTTTTTCCTGTTGCCCTGGTGGATATCTCATATCCCAGGTGTGAGGATCTGAGTGAAGACATCCAGCAGGTATCTGCATTTGTTAAGATCCGCCTGGCATTTGAGTGTCCCCTGCCGACTGACAGCAGAGCATCAACGGCACGAAGGACGGCTGCTCTTGAGATATTTGCCGATGTAGATAAGGTCTATGCAGCCCTGCAGGGTTACTATACATCCGGGTTCTCAGCGTTCTCTAGGAGATCTCAGGCGCCTGATAACAGGTATGCCGGTATTAAAATAATTGAGATGGTATTTGAGACCACTTTCGATGATCTGTCCGCTCACCAAGCGTAGTACGGATATCGGATCTGCAGGATATGAGGTTGTGGTGACTCTTCGAAAATAGCATCAAGTTCACTCTGTCTGAATCGCAGCCTGAAGTTTATCACTGATTCATCGAGATCAAACTCATTGGAAAGAGCGTCTATGACTTTTGCAAAATTCATCTCACGGATTTTTGCATGGTAGTAGAACCTTGCAACTATCTTGAGATCCCGGCTGTAAAGCCGTTTTTCAGACCTTCCTTTTTTCTTATTCCTGACCTCAGTATTACAGTATTCTCTCAGAGCGCTCATGACCTCAAAAATAAAGATTGTGCAGCGGTTAACAGAAGAATGTCAGTTTGACTTTCGAACAGTTTGGTGTCTCTAAATGCAGAAGCAATCATATCTTCTTGGTCATATTAAGCAATCCCAGGATATCAAACCGGAGGGACTTAACGTAATCCATCTTTTCGCGATCAAGCACAACGGGATCTTTGTACAGTATGCCTATAAATGCCTCCTCGGTTTTTTCTCCATTAGCCTGGCGAATGAGAAACATATATACTGAGTTGTATTCGTGTTTTGTTTGAAGATCCCTTTTCAGGTTTTTATCCTGGCAAAAGCTCATGTCTGCCTGCAGGTAAAGTCCATGATAAAACAGAAAATCCATCGCCTCCGGATACCTGGAACACAGAACGTCCTTATAGTCCTGCTGAATTGATGCGGCCATCGGAGTGATCTTCTCCAGGATAACTGTGAATTTCTTCATGCTTCTCCCGTTATTCCAATGGCCATTATTATGAAGCCTGGCGAGAAATACGTTTGAAGCGTGTAGCGTTTGAGAGATATCAAACATTATCTGATCAAGCTTTTTATTATAGCGAGCTTCATCGGAGAAGGTAATTGGTTTATGACCATTTAGGAGCCGCAGTTTTTCGCGCACATAGCAGGATGACAGGTAAAAAAGAAATCCAATTACCACAACAGTCAGGGCAGAGGCAACAATGTCAAACATAGGGGTCACTTTTGAATTTTACGAACTACAATTTTATACTTCACTGAATCTATTTTTGCGGGAGGGATGCTGTCAATTCTTTTTTTTTTGGCTCCCAGGTGATGCCCTCCATGTAATCAAAAAACTCCTGTGGTGATAAGGTATTCCTCATGTACTTGGTATAAGATCTCTCAACTGCAGAAACATTGCCATTTACTTCCCGAAGCTTGATAGATATCGTGGTTATGCTATCAAGTACTGCGCTCTCGAATGCTTCGATATCTGCTTTCAACTCTATTTGCTCTGTCCTGATGACCCGCAGTGAGTCAGCGTTATTATTGAAAGCTTCAAAAACACGATCAAGCCTGTTGTATATCCCAAGTATAATAGGTATAGCGGCTGAGATTGCTACTATATAACCAGCCCAGTCACTGATCTTGCTTACAAGAGTCTTTATCTTAGATGCCTTTGCCATTGTTATACATAATTCTGAATTATCCCCCAGATCACTATAGGCACAGCAGATCCCATCCAGGTAGCTGTCACATCAGATGCCTCGGCAAATCCTCCATGGATCTTGTCCCACCACTCTTTGCCTACGCCGGCAAGGAAAGCCGAGGCGAATGCTAGTCCCAGCGCCCAATCAGAGGCTGTCTTATCTGTACCCATTATTAACAGTATAACTACCGTCACAACCTAGGAGATCACTGCTCCTGCAAGAAAATGCTTCACTACATCACTCATGACTTATCGTTTTAAAGTTGACGCCAGCCGGCTGGATATGCCACAGGCGACCATACGTTACCATTGATTAAGCTCTCGTATACCGGATCAGTTATCGTTGGATAATGGACCTTTGCACCTATGCTGTAGGCATCATGCCCACCGGTAGGCTGCACCCATACTGGTATGGTCTCGCCCTGCTCTTTTACCTCCTGCCAGAGCGCCGGGGTTATATCCGGTTCCCATCCCTCGAGTGTCTTATGTGCCTGAATGCACTTCCATGTCTTGCCTCCAAATGTGCGGGTAGCATTCAATGCAACATCCTCGCCAGGGATCCAGGCTGCTCCTTCAGGATCCTCCCGGTAAAATGAGAACAGCGCCGGCGTCTCCTCGGGTGTGTATATGGTCCGCTGGTGATCTTGCACAACCATTACTGCCCCGCCACCATAACTGTATATCTCGCCTTTCTTAAGAGGTCCTGATGCTGGCAGTGGAGGAAATATCGTCACAGGAGCCTTGGTTGTGTATTCTGCTGTCACATCTATGGCCGGCACTCCTGTTACCTCGGCATTGTCTATCACAGCCTGATCAAGCTGAGGATCCTGCAGCTGCCTGGTGAATGCTTCAATGGCAGCTATAGCCGACAGCTCCTTGGTTACCGTAAAGTCAGCCGTATATCTGGATCCGGCAGTCTCTTCCGGTTGCACCCCGTTATCCTGGTGATTGACAAAGAGAGCCCACTGACCATCTTTCCACCTTATCGCTTCCCTGGGGAATGGTACGTTGCTATGAATATTCATGTGTCTCTTTATTTAAATTCGTAATGTTCGCCCTCCTGGATGATCTGACAGAAGATGGGCAGATCCTCAGTCTTAACCTGCTCAATGGTATGGATCAACACATCACTGCCAGTAAAAAGTATCTTCAGCTCATCGCCTAGCTTAAACTGCAGGTGAAGGCACTTGCCGCTTTTGTTCTTCGGATACTTGCTCTCTACGATACGGTAATTGGTGATCTGAATATCCCGGTTCAGAACCTTTGAGATCTTCACCTTCTCACCCATCATCAGATCCGGATGGGTATTTATATTGAGATCCTTAAACGTCGTCATGCCGATAGCTTTTTAATGAGATTACGGCTGTTGCAATGTTTGGCCCAGCCCCAGTAGGCAGCATGAGCCTGCACCTTGGCGGTACCCGAGCGCCTGATCGCACGCGCGAAGCTCTTCTTGATTGACTTGCGCAGGAGAACATGAGAATGAAAAAACCGGTATCCTACGAAGTCGATCCCGCGTGCATCAACCGGGAATACCTGGTAATTACTCTTTAACTCCAGCTTAAGGTGCGATGTAAGGTAATCCCGGATCTCTCCCAGGAGCTGATGGAGCTCTGCCTTGGTCTCGCCCATGATGACGATATCATCAGCATAGCGGTAATAATACCTTACTTTGCGGTCCTCCTTAATCCAGTGATCGAAGTACGCCAGGTATAGGTTGGCAAAGTACTGGCTGAGGTAGTTGCCGATCGGCACGCCAGGAGCACTGTCAATAACCGAGTCAAGAAGCCAGAGTACATCAGGATCCTTGATCTTACGCCTGACAATGGCCTTGAGGATATCATGGTCGATGCTCGGATAGAACTTTCTGATGTCAAGCTTGAGACAATATGCTGTCCCCTGGCGATCCTTCAGCTCTTCCTTGAGCTTCCGGACCACGGCGTGAATACCGCGTCCTTTAATGCATGAGTAGGTATCAGTAGTAAATACCGACATCCATATTGGCTCCAGCACGTTCATAACAGCATGATGTACTATCCGGTCCGGGTAGTATGGCAGCTGGTAGATCTCACGGTCCTTGGGATCATGGATCATGAAGGTATGATAAGGAGATGTTTTGAAGGTCTTATTTGCAAGCGCCTGGTGAAGATCCTGGATGTTCTCCTCTCTCCTGGCATCATGGATGCGCACCCCAACGCTCAGCGTTTTACCTTTGCGGGCATTCTTGTCCGCGAGAACCAGGTTCTCTACAGAGCAGATCCGATCATATAAGTTACCAACTCTCTTCATTTCTCTTTCGCTTTCATAGTCGGGAACCTTCTCCACCATAGGTAAGTACCGATACCCTTTCTGTAAATGTTATCTTTTGCCAAGAGGCAAGGTTTCTGCGCGAACAACAGTTTCTTTTGAAAGCATAGCTGCGACCCGATATTCACATTCGCATTCGACGGGGTGTTATTCGAATTCGAGTAGGCGAAACCGTCATTCGCACCATTATTCGCATTGCCGCCGACAATGAGCCGCGCACAGACAACCTATATTTTGAATCAAAGAACAACCTCAAAAATCCCAAGCCCCGGGGTGCTACGCACCCAATTCAAAGCGAAGCCGCGACCCGATATTCACATACGCATACGACGGGGCGTTATTCGAATACGAGCAGGCGAAACCGTCAAGCGCACCAGCATACGCATAGCCGCCGACAAAGAGCATCCTTAAGCTGGTGCCAGATGTAGGTATAGATGTGTAGAAGTAATCGCAGTAGTATGTACCAGTCCCGGATCCTGATATCCCTGCCTCAGAAGGCACAAATTCTGCGCCTGCACCCAGGAGAGCCTTATTCATGTAGCCATTGGCCCGATGCATAAGACCACGGTTAGTGTAGCCGGTGTAGTTGGCATCATTCCAGGCCGAGGGATTGTCGGCAACAAACACCTGGGATTCTCCTCCGGAGTCGGCTGCCTGGATGTTGATGTTTATACCATCAAGAATCATCCAGATGTGCCCGAAGGGATTTTCATGGCCCAGGAAGCGGGCGACAGTGAATGTCCGATTAACACCTGTACCGCCAAAATCTGTCACCTCATAGTTTACCTCTCCGCTACCATTGCCCAGGGAGTCAGACGCACCGCAAGGGATAAATGGGTTATATCCGCAGAAGTTATTCCACTCAGTACTGTTTGCATTGGATACTCCGTTGCCCAGTCCTCCCTGGCGGAACCCATTCGAGTCCAGGGTAGCATTAACAGCCTTCTGACTGTTGCGCGTTGCATAGGTCAGAACAAATAGCCAGAACAGCCACTTGTGATCATTGTAGCCGTACTGGTTCCAGCCAGTCCCACGGTTACGGGCGTAGGTGCGGAAATTAGTCCGGTTGACATTCGTGACCGGTTTGGTCAGCAGGGAGTTTGCTGCAGCATCCCAGGCCGCGTTGTTGTTGCCGCCACGATACTGCGCAGTACTGTTTACCACTGAGCTCAGCTTAAGATTCGTGCGGTCAAGGGCTGCCTGGTAAGCTGACAAGGAGTGACTGTTGACCTTCGTAAATCCCGATATCGGATATGGAGAGAACTTGAACAGATGTATCCCGGCAGAGGGGTTATTCATCTCGACCTTGAAATAGAAGTCGGGCCAGTAATTCATAACCTGCCCATCACTGCCATCACGATTGCTTGCCGTGCCGTCCGCTTTCTTTGACCAGTCCGTCGGCAGAAAGAAGTAATTCCAGGTACCGTTGTCGTTTTGGCAGCCACCTTTGATGGCATTCTGAATAGGACTCTGATCTGCCCGGTGCCATAGCATCATTCCCTCCCTGGTAACATCCGGAGAGCTGTTGGCTTCAACTATCGAGAAGCCATACCAGAGAGATGATGTTTCCGACAGGTCAAGACCTGAGCCTCTGCTCATTCCAATCCTGCCGAGTGATCCTCTGTTCCACATAGCAGTCAGGATTACACGCCAGGCGTGGTTATATTTGCCTGACCGCCAATTATAGCAACCTTCTGGCCGGCTGTGATGGGAGCCCAGTATTCAGCGCCAGGGCCGATTGCGGAATCCGTCGCAATAGCTGTAGGATTATCTCCTATACGGAATCGGATCACACTGCCCAGGCTTTGAATCCTCACGCAATTTCCCTGGATGGCGTTACTCTGAGCTGAAGCGCTGGAGCCATTTACATCATGAGAATCATTCAGCGGGACTAATGGTAACACATTACCATTTGCATCTCTTGATAGAACCATAACAAACATTGTCTGCAGTTTTTTTATTCAACACAAAGTTAGCTTTCAAAGAATTTGATGATAATATAGTTATAGACATACGACTGTACGAAAGTCCCGGTAGAACATAAAAAAGTGCAACCGCATTTCTACGATTGCACTTGATAAATACCGGGAGCCTTTGCTTTAAAAGATCACCGTCTCCATGCGGGTACCAGTACTCTTCTGTGGTAAGCTAGTTTTTCTGCCAAGTGGCAAGGTCTATGCTGCCTGTTTCTTCGCATAGGTGGGAGCTGACATGCGCATTCGTATGGTCGTTATCGTAGTCGTAATTCGAATTCGAAAAACCGAGACCGGAACGCGAAACATCCGGCTCTGGCAGCATACAACCTTTTTCATTCAGTCAAGTTTGACGCCCAGCAGCCATGCCTTCCAGAGGTCCTGGAACTGATCCAGGATGAAGAGTGCCTTTGCGGATGAATCGGTGCAAAGGCGGGAGCCGACATGCGCAGTCGTAAGGCCGTAATCGCAGTCGCAATCCGAATACGAAAAACCGAGACCGGAACGCGAAACATCCGGCCAGGGGAAATACCTTACTTGGCTGCGGTCAGTAAAATCGGGCTGCCAGCCATCATTTATAGCTTCGAATACTACCATCAGCAGGTAGGCGCTCATCAGCGCATTCCTGATCTGTTCAGGCAGGCCGGACAGATCCGGCATTGCCTTGGGGTCATAACCGCATTTTTCAAATGCCTTCTCAACAGTAGTGATACTGTGAAAGTCAAACTTCTCAGTGCTTTTCTTTGTGCTCATCTTTCGTTATTAATTAAGTTAATAGTGCTTATTTGACATAATCGCAAACCGTTACTTCCACCAGGGTGTTTTCGGCATGGTCTTCACTGGTAATCCTGGTGACAAGGTTATCCATCACCCGAAGCCTCTCTCCACAGAGGACAAAAGGATCGGAGATCACGGTCGTCGTGTCTGAGGGATTGAAGACAGTCGTAATTGTTACGCATGTCTTGCATAGATCCGGTGCCGGCTTTTCACAGCCGCTGATCATTAAGATCACAAAAATGACAGTAATAAGTGCTTTCATCTTAATAGCTTTTTAATTGACATTTACAAACCTGTATCTTGTAAAAACATTTCTCATTGAGCGAGTAGGTATTCTTTATCTCGTACTGACGGATTTCATCTTCACTCCATCCGCATTTGAGAGTGTCTGTGAAGGCGGAATACTCTATCGTATCGCATCTTTCCAGCATCACTTGAGTAGTGCATTCGTAACAGTCAGCTGCAGGTAGAACTTCGTGTTGACATGCAATAGGCAGTATTATGGCGGACCATAGCAATAAACCCACCGGGATCCATATCATCAGGCTCTTGAATGCCCTCAGGTTGTCATGTTCACCGCTCATATCATCGACCTGCTTCATTGCTGCATGGCTTTAACCGGCGTGCCGGCAGTTCATTGATGCATTCCCGGTCCCCGTTCTGATACTCCAGGTAAACCTCCCCGGCGCTGATCACCGCTCCGCAGGCTGAACAGGTAAATGCCCAGTTTGCATTTCGAAGAGTATAACTACCTCTGAGCGCCCGGATCCTGGCTTCTGCTGCTACAATCTTGAGCGCCCGGAGCGTCTCCGGAGAGCAATCAGGCTCTACCGTAGCTATGGCATCCGGAGCAATCTGTACGTGTATATGCTTTCTCATGACTCGCGTAAATGTTCAATAACCCCGTTTTCGTCAGGTTTGCCCCACTTTCTGCGCCTGTTGACCTCTAGCTTCAGCTTCGTAACCTGGATCAGATCCTCGGCCATAAAACCGCGCTTGCGGGCAGCATCCAGCACAAGCATAAATACATCTGCAAACTCGAAGCGCATTTTTCTGTGCAGCTCCATCATTTCTGATACGTTTACCCTTGTATCATTTGCCCCGCGATCATAGTCACCAATGGCATTCAACAGCTCAGGGATCTCCTTTGCTAGGTGATGCAGGATCGCCGGGCTCCTCTGCCCTGATCCGAAGGTATCATCGCTCCAGGACCCTACATCATCCATCAATTTCTGCAGCTCATTCATGTTCTTAGATTTTGTCCTTCATCAGGATCCTCAGCTTATGGATATAGGCATGATCCTCGGCATAACCGATTGCCTGGAGGAACTCGAAGTAATTATCCATATCCCGGCCACGGTCACGGTACCACTCCTGGAACAGCGCCATGTCAATGACGCAATCATACCATGATTCATAAACCGCATACCCGTTATCTGTGCCTTTAACCGCGGATGTCTGCCTTACTGCCGGCAGCTTCATGCCGAAGAGGTTATTGTGCTCCAGGCAAAGAACGCTGGAGAAGTTCCCGCTCTCCAGGCGCGCCTGGGCTAAGACTACCTCAGGACTGTGAATACCTTCAAGCTCGAAGGCTGCCTCCAGTGTCTGTGTGTTTAGAGGTGCTATTGTTCTCAGATAAGTCCGGAGAGCTTCATCATTGCTCTCCTCGATCGAGACCCCCGGGCATTCCGCGCTCAGGGTCCCGAATAACAATGTCAGTGCGATTACTAAATTTCTCATGTGCCCTATTGATTACTACTACAGTAGTTACTGTGATGCCTATTATGGCCAGCATGACCAGGAGTGAAAAGAAACACCCCCTGATTGCTCTCATGCGTTGACGCTCTTCCTGCATTATGCGATATTCAAGCTCCTGTCTCTCCATTGCAGAAATTGTTTAGGCAATACATATTCGCCGGCATATACACAGCTGTCAAACCTGCCGGGGAATTCAGCAGCTGTAAATACTCTTTGTGGTATTTGTTCGTCGGTAATGATTGAAGCCAGGGTCCCCAACCTGGGCAGCTCCTCTGATCCCTCATTCCAGAACCAACACATGTCTCCCGGATTAATGATCTGGCTGTAGATCCTGCGGCGGTCCTTCTCCTCTCTCTCTATGAGATCAGCCAGGCTCTTAGCCTTGTTAAGGAGTGGAGCCCACTTTTCGCGGAAGGCTATATATACTTCAAACTGATCCTCTGTCTTTTTAATAGCGTTAAGCGTAGCCGCATGGCTGGTCCTGTTAAATATTGCAGAGATCTTTGCCGCGGAAAGCCTGGTATGTATCCGAAGTAAGTACATAGCCATCTGCCTTGTCTCCCTGACCGGATCCTTCCTGGTCTTACTCTTTATCACCTCCACCGGTATCTGAGCGTAGCTCGACACCAGTTCCAGGTATCTCTCTTCCTTCGTCATGATATTTGTGCTTTATGTTCTGCAGTGAGTTTACCAGCTCCCTGATGCATTTCGCAGAGAGAATGTCAGATCCTGAGACATGAGCCTCATACGCCGCACCAATGACATTGGTTGACATAATCATGCAGGTCAGGTGATGGTCGTCTCCACCGGTAATCACGAGCTTGAACTCCCTGCATGAAGGATCCACACTCATTGTCTGACGGAGAAACTCCTCAAATGATGATACCGGCCCGAAGATCCGCTTAGTGACCTTCCTTACCTCAATAGCTTCTGCTTCCTTCTTACTCATGATTTCGCTGTTAAAGGACCATTGTTCCCAGGGCAACACCCGTTAATCCGCCAAGCATGGCCCCGGAGGCGTATGCTATGCGTTCCCTGGTAGTGCTCGCTGAGATCTTCTTTACATTGACTGTCCAGAGATAACTTATGCCAAACCCGCAGGCGGCTATTCCAAGCCAGGCAACCTTGCTGATAAAGTAAGTGTTGGCACTGACCATAGCCACCTGCAGGAAGGCCGTTATAAACAGACGCTTCATGATTTCAGGGCGGAGGTAATCAGTTCATATCGTGAGGCAACACACTCAGTGCCCACTAATACCCGGCATCCGTTATTCTGCTTCACAGACGACAAAAATGCCTTAACAACGATAGACCAATTAGCTAATAGAACCTTGGATCCGGACTTAGTGCCCCTCACTTTGATGCCCTTGCCTGGTGTTGATTTTTCAATCCACCATGAGCTGAGCTCATTGCGATCCTGGTGGAAGACTATGTAGTCTCCGTCCTTAAGTTCCAGAAGCCTCTGTGCTGCCAGGTTAATACTGATGATACCTGACTTGCCGAAGCTTATTCTCGGCGAGGCATCAAATTTGCCATTCTTGGTAGTGGCATCCCAGGTGATAAGATCCGGCGTTTTCATAGATCGGTATATTTAAGGTTGACCCTCCGGAGCTTCTTGTGCTCATCGGCTACATCCACGTATATGCCCATGTTGCCGGGCTTTATGCGTATGGCCTTGTCAAAGAGATCCACGGCCTCAATGAAAATGACCCCGTTCTTGCTCAGCTGCCGCGAAGACTGAAGCCTGTCGCGATACTTGCGCAGCTTCAGCACCTTGCTCATGTCTACATTCCCTCCTGGAGAATACAGCAGGTCATTGACCAGGTCCCGCAGGAACTCAACAGCCTCACTGCCTTCAAAGCTTCTGAAGTACTCATCAAACTTCTCCTTCACGATGGCCGTGTAGGTGGTGTCGAAATACACATTATCAGGCTTGGTGATCTTAACTGAGATCGAGCCGTCAAATGCATTAATAGTCATGCCGTCTGTAGGAGGCTTGTGACCCTTGATCTTTGCATCCAGGATCTTTGCCTCGTAAACCTCCTCATATGCTTCCCTGGTAAGAGCAACTACCTTTGCCAGGTATTTCTCTGCCAGCTTGGCTGCTTCTGCAATCTTGTGTACATGCCGTTCTTCGGTCTTCAGTACTGGAGAGATTGCATAAGTGGGAACATCATTGCCCTTGTGGTCTGTCCAGACCAGTCCTTTCTGTCTCATGCCTGTGCCATTCTTTCGGTCATCTCCAGCTCTTCGCGTAGAGTGATCAGATTATCTTCCATTTCATTAGTATCCTTCAGGATCTCCGGGTAGGTAGTCCTGAGCTTGTTATCCGGCTTATTCAGCCATGCGTGCCTGCGCGAGATCAGTACCTCCAGAGAGGTTATCTCGCCTTTGATCATCGACGGGCGGTTGAGCACGTCTTTCCGTTCAATTACTTCCATCAGTTTGTCTGTTTTAAATAGTCTAGTAAATCTTCTTTTATCTGTTTTGAGCCCTCAGTTGCCTCTGACTTGCGAACAAATTCGTAATAGATGGCCCGGAGCTTTGACACCGGGATCTTGTTGAACCTGTCACAGCCTGATGCCCTGCAGGCAATTGCTTTAATCACATCAGCATTGCTGCTTTTATTCAGCTGGCGAAGCCAGGCGCCGATGGCTGCCATAACACGCTTGCGCCAGCGATCCGCCTCGCTGGTGGGCTTATTCGACTTCTTTCCTGTCAGCAGCTGGTCAATGATCTGCCGTAGCTGCAGCTCGGAGAGATTCCTGGAGCTTGTCACCCCGTAACTCTCCTTGATAGCTTCCTTCTGGTCTTCTTCCAGGCCCAACTGGTGACAGATCGTGTGATACCTCCTGAGTAATGATTTCTGTAGTGCTGTTGTCATGTTAATCCATCCAGTATTGATTTGCTCCGGCATCCCATATCGTGTATATCCCTCCGTTGGGACCGATATACCTTCCCTTGGAAAATGCCTTGTAACCTTCTACCCATATCTTCAGAGCAGCGTCATACATCACGCTCCTGGCAGACCGTCCTGCCGGCTGCCGGCCGTCGGCGTGCGATACGAAAATCACCAGCTTATGACGGTGCTTTTCCTTGAAAGCTATGTACTGCGCGTAATTCATGCGCGTGTACTGAAAGCTGTCGACAATTGCAAAAACCGGGCTGCGGGGCTGGCTCAGTCTCACCGACAGGTCATCCATCGATTCGCTCACCAGTATCACCCTCCTGCCTGCCTCTGCAAGCCCTGCCTCTGCAAATGATCGCTGTATCGTCATGCTGTCAGCTTCCTCAAGTGAGTTATAGATCACCTTACCGAAGCGTGACAGCTGTTTGCCCAGCTGTGCCACGAAATTGCTCTTCCCGCTCCCTGACTGGCCCCAAACGAACCATATGCCCCCACGCTCAGGGGTGCCGAAAGCCTGGTACCAGTCACCGGTGAAATCCAGTGTCCTGTACTTTTTCTTCAGCAGGTCTGATACCGAAAGAGCCCGTTTAAGTTCGCTGGCCATGATTACGCGGTTTTAAGTGCATGTACTTTGCGTTTCACCCGCCGCAGATCATTCTCGCATTCCTCCATGACTTCCCGTATCTTCCCGGCTTCGGTCAGGCCGTTTGCCATGCAGATGGCGGTGACGTCAGCGGTGGAGATCCCCTGGAGCTCGATAAAGCGCCGGCCTATCCTGGAGAAGATCTCGTTGTATCCTTTCTTGTTGAGCTTGCGTCCGCGCTGGATCCGCTTTGCCAGGTGATTGGTGGCACAGAGAACTATGCCGCAGTGATCTTCCAGGTTATTATAGAGGGTGATGAAGAAATACATCACCTGGTCACTCAGCTTGTCTGCTTCATCCAGGATGATCAGGGGCTTCTCACGCTTTTTGAGAGTGGTGACTATCTCATACATCATCTCACCGGTGGTATACCCGGAGTAATCACGGCCCAAGGCAGCTATAAGCTCCTGTAGGAAGTACTTCCGGTTCCAGAACTCATTACACTGCAGGAGATATACTCCACGGTTCTCCTGGGTAAACTGACGCAGGGCGACGGTCTTGCCGGTACCGGCATCACCTACAACGGCAAAGACCAGGCTGTTCTCCCTGGCATCCTCAAGGAGGAAATTGAGCATCTTCATGTCCCTGGTCTCAACAGTTGCCCAGGGAAACTTCTGATGTCCGATCTGGGCCCCTATGTGGCGCCACATCTCATCAGTGATCTGGTCCCACTTGCCGTTTAGTACATGATTAATGGTGGCAGTACTGACGTTTTTCAGCGTGTTTGCTGCCTTGTTCTGACTGCCAATGCGGTCACAGTAACCCTGGAGGCGCTCGGCAATCTGCTGTTTCTGTTGTTCATTCATCGTGCGATCATTTAGTTAGTATAAGCTTTTGTAGTCTATATCTTCATCATCAGGCAATACCACCCTGTTGCTAATCTCCTTCTCTACCTGGGCAAATGACTCCTCCTTCTTTGCCTTCTTTTTCCGGGGCTGCTTCTCTACTCCCTGGATGAGCGGGGTGCTAAGTCCGTAGGATGCGGCATCCTGGCCGGCCTCAATCAGTATCTCCTCCATCTTTGCCTTGTTTGCCAGGCGCAGACGCTTGTTCTCATCCATATACTGCCTGATCAGCGCCATTTCACTATCTTCCTGCTCCTGTTTGCCGCGGTGAACCACTATCTTGGTCTCGGCATGGGTCACGAACCTCATGCCCGTGGCGTCTTTCTCATAAAGGCAGATCAGGCTCATGTCCTCGGGATCAAACTTGATGTAGAACTTCTTGTCAATATTGTTCCACAGCCACTCCTGGTCCGGTACCATCGGTTCCTTGTATACCAGGTAATCGTATTTGATTTTTTTCTCCGTGAAGCTGATGCCGTAGGCACGGCAGGTAACCGGCTCCGGGCGCATGATCCAGAACAGATCTATCATATCCCAGGCTTCGACCTTGGGCGACTTCTCATTGGAGCTCGAGTAGTATGTCTCCAGGCGAGACTTGCCGGAAAGTGGATGTTTTGCGTTGTTCCACTCACCCCGTCTCTGGTGGTACCGGTCTTTTATCTCCTGGAGGGTGGGAAGGTTGGCCTTGTTTGCATTGATAAACTCGAGATTGGCCCGGCTTTCGTCTCTTTTGGCGGTGATGTTCTGCCCGGTGAAGAACCAGTCACGCTTGAGGATCTGCATCTGGAACCGGCCGAAGGCGCTTTCTATTGACTTCGATTTGCCGTTGTGCGGCTGCGTGCGTATGGCCATGTGCGCGAGCTTGGTAAAGAATTCACCTGCTATGAGCTTCTTATGGCCTCCCTGGTTGTCAAAACTGACCTGGTAAGGCTTGTGGCCTGCTGTCTGCATGGCCATGCGGTAAGCCTTGTATTGGGATTCGTAGTTTTCGGAATCGCCCGGTGTGATGTGATAGCCCAGCAGTACCTCGCTATATGCATCCATCACTTCATAGACTGAGCATGTTGAAACTTTGCCGTCTTCTGCCAGGTAGTAGTAGTTTAACCTGGTACCGTCAGAGTACCACAGCGAGTCTCTCATGGTAGGCATGATGGTAGATATCTGCAGGGCAAACTTCTCCTTGCTCTTGAGCTCTCCGTACCGGTACCCGTGCCACAGCGGTTGAATATCCTCGCGGAATAGATAGTTATGTATGGTGATCGGGCTCTTGATGATCTTCCAGCCCTCTTCCACGGCCTTGGCGTTGTACTCGTGCAGCAGCTGCTCCACGGAGGGGCACCGGTCTACCTGGTTTGCCCAGCGTGCCAGCAGGTATACTTTACCCTGTTCGTTGAGCTTTTCAGTGTTGCTGTTGCAGAATGAGGCATGTATCAATGACTGGTACCCGTGCTTCAGGTACACTTTGTTCCTGTCCGCCAGGCGGCGGGGGTTGGCCGGAAGGGTGTGAGGGTACCTGGTGCGGTCAAGCTCGTTAATCAGAACGCTGATCCGCGGCCAGATCGACCGATTGCCCTGGCGTGCCTTCTGAAATGTCTTGGTGCTGTTAATAGTCTTGTGAATGGCATTTAAAAGGATGGCGTTGGTGTAGTACTCAGTGATTGTCTCCTCCGGGAGGGTCTTGCCGTTGTCAAACCGGTATGCCCTGAAAAACTTGCCGGCTTCCTGGTCTGGCTCAATGTTCTTTTCCAGCTGTGAGTGGTGTACCAGCTTCCGAGGATCTCCGTACTTGGCCTCAAACCTCGCTTGGATGTCTGACCTGAGAGCCTGCCACGAGAGAAGGGCTGGAGTATTATGAGCTGGGCGCCGAATTCGAATGTGTGGGTTCCGATAAATGTATTGGTCATAAGCTGCCTTTGTCATGATTGGCCGATCCTTCAGATCTGGTGATTCCGGATCTCCGCCGGTGAGCTCCGGCGCGCTTATACAGAGGATATTGTTGTAGTACTCCATCGTTCTCTTTAAAGAGCCCGTCTCTCCGGGCTGTCACCGATTCGCTGCGGTCGCTGCCGTCTCTTCCGGCCCGTCAGCCAGGCTGTCCTGGCTCTCCTTTCTGAGGTTTGCTCCCCGGCGCGTTCCGATGGTTGCGCCTGCCACTTTATCCTTCCGGGGAATTTTGCTTAACTTTATGGCTGTCAACTCAAATCGTTAAGCATTATGCTATCTGATAGGAAAAGGCTCATTAAGCCTCATGATTCCAGATTTAGAATTCTCTGGAAGCTTAGAAATAAAGGTGAGATCGTTATCTATGATGCGGGTATCCCTTTGGAAAATAAAACTTATGGTAGGATCCATAATCTTCTCTGGGAAATGCACAATGCCGGACATGTCATATACAAAAGCAGTAGTGACCCCAGCATCACAACCATGAGTGCTAAAATCACTATCGATGGAAATGACTGGATGAAAGGCCGTATCTATGGTGTCATGACTCTCTGTCTGCTTATCATCACTACGACGTGTGCATTGGCTACATGTTTGAGCCATCACTGAAATAAAAAAGAGAATAGTAACTACAAGAAGGTATTTATTCTGACCTGTGATTTGTTTTTGTAAATACCATATCTCTGCCCGCTTTATGGGTTCTTCCAGAAATTTCTTATCATCATCATTCATGATCTGTGTGATTATTTTTTGAATACTTTACAAAAAGCCTCCTGAGCGCGAGCTTCAGACTGTTTTTTGATGTCCTGCTCGTGCACTCACCTTCATGACTGAAATTCTCGAGGCTTATCTTGAGCTCTTCAATCGCTGTATCATAAATGCGAGCCTCGGCATCAGTCGAAGCTTCATTTATTATAGAAGGTGAGTAGTAGTAGAGAGCATCCGTGAGAACGTATGCCTCATCTTTTGTCAGATTGAACTTCTTTGATGCCATAATACGGCGAGATTTCAGTCCGTGGCTGGTTCAAGAATTCTCTCCATCTCCTCTGCCACCTCCCTGATCCGTCTGACCAGGCGAGTATCCCTGTCGTTGTATTTACCGAGCTTGTTCCGCAGCACCTGGGCTACGTATTTGGGGCTGCATCCCACTTTCCTCCCAATGACCTGGTACGCGCCCTTCCATACCGGCCCGAAAGATTTTTTTGCTTTTTCCATACCTTTTAGTTTAACTTTGCTAACTGTTGTCGGAACAAATATAAGCGAGATATATCGCTTAAACAAATTTTCATGCAAGAAAAATCGCTTATAAAGAAAAATATTTTAGCCTTCCTGGATCATATAGGAATGTCTAAGTATGAATTTTATAAGCTAACCGGCATCACCAGAGGCGTCTTAGACCAAAATAATGGGATGAGCGAGGAAAATACAGCGAGATTTATCGCTGCATTCCCTAACATCTCTCTTGACTGGCTATGGTTGAGTCGAGGAAATATGGAAAGGCCAAATCCTCTTCCAGATAAGGAAGTAGCGAAGCCTCCTGATGTTTATCATATAATCCAGGCGCAAAAGGAGACTATTACCACACAGCACAAATACATAAAATTCCTAGAAAACAAGATTGAAGAATTAACGTCTACCTACGAGGATGAAAACAAGCCCGAGCAACGCGGGCAAAAAAGAAAGGCAGGTTAGTCTGGTTAAGACACAATCCCCGCCCATCCGATCACGAAGAAGACCGGTCAGATAGAACACAATGTGCAGAAATGAACGTCAGAATCGTGTAACACGCACAATTCTTCCCTGGTCATTTTGTGTCCGATTTAATTAACTTACTGTCTTTTAATACTATCCCTTAAATATCAAATCATCTCTCATGTTTTTTTTCGTGTATTATGTCACATCTTGATCATTATTTTATGTCTTATATCGCTCTTTTATGTGTATCATTCCCCGTCTATCCAGTATATTTTATTTCACTTTTTGTCAGTCCGTTTGTCAGTCCGTTTGTCAGTCCGTGCATCTTGAGAGCTTTTCTTCTCTTTTTGTGAAAACACCATTTTAGAGACATTTAATTCGGGCTTAAATAATCCCATAGCGGCATTATGCCGTTATTTCAATATATTTGCTTCAGTATTAAACTTGGTGCCTTTAAACGGGCCGTATTGCGCCCAAAAGTTAAAG
>AMWB02125243.1_pt5 | contig 36705 bp, 35 predicted proteins | sample 200311 | NCBI WGS metagenome assembly AMWB02 (sample SAMN02737377, study PRJNA173069) | bioreactor metagenome | biome: anode biofilm in microbial fuel cells | place: USA: California | collected 2010-12-16
TCGCGCCGGGCACCCGGTCGAGCACCCGATACGGCATCGGCGGCCTGCACCAACACCGGGTACGGGCTGGTCATCGGCACATCGCCGTGATGCGCTTCGATGGCATTGACCAGGATCTCGGACTCCTTGAACCGGCGAATAAAGTCGGCGCCGATCTGGGTGTGCGTCCCTTCCGTTTCACGGTCGATCGCCTTGCCGATATCGTGCAGCAGCCCGCACCGCTTGGCCATGACAGCATCCAGTTCCAGTTCCGCCGCCATGAGGCCGCACAACATCGCCACTTCCTTGGAGTGTCCCAGGACGTTTTGGCCGTACGACGTCCGGTAATTCAGCTTACCCAACTGCCGGATAATGTCCAGGTGCAGTCCGTGAATTCCCAGTTCGAAACAGGCCTGCTCCCCCGCCTCGCGGACAATCACTTCCATTTCGCGCTTCGTTTTGTCCACGACCTCCTCGATGCGCGTCGGGTGGATACGGCCATCCGAAATCAGCTTCTCCAGCGACATACGGGCAATCTCCCGGCGAACCGGGTCGTAGCCGGAGAGAATCACCGCCTCCGGGGTATCATCGACGATAACGTCAATCCCGGTGCAGGTCTCGAATGCCCGGATATTGCGTCCCTCACGTCCGATAATGCGCCCCTTCATCTCATCGTTGGGCAGGTTGACCACCGAGACGGTCGACTCCACCGTGTGATCCGCGGCGCACCGGTAGATCGAGGAGAGAATGATCTCCTTGGCTTCCTTTTCGGCGTTCTGTTCCGCCTGCTCCCGAATCTCCTTGATATGCGCCGCCGCTTCCATCTTGGCCTCGCTGACCATGTTCTCCATGAGCTGGCGTTTGGCCTCTTCGGGGGACATCTGGGCGATTTTCTGGAGTTTATCGTTCTGGCTGGAAATGATGCTGTCGAGCTCCGTCTCCCGGAGCGAAATCCCCTTCTCACGGGACTGCATCGCCTTTTCGCGGCCGGCCAGATCCCGCTCGCGCCCCTCGACGAAATCGTGTTTCTTCTGCAGCGAGCCATCGCGCTCATCAAGCCGTTTTTCGAACTTGTCGAGCTCCCGCCGCTTCTCCTCCATTTCCTTTTCGAACGCCCCCTTTATCTTCAGCCACTCCTCCCGCGCCTCCAGAGCAGCCTCTTTCTTCTTCAGTGAGGCATCTTTTTCCGCCTCGGTCGTGATGCGCTTGGCTTCCAGATGAGCATTGGCGACGCTGCGCGTCCCCACTCGGTGAGCCAGCACCCACGCCAAGGCAAATGCCGCGCCGCCAACGAGCAGCGCCACCGCCAGGGTGATGACGATGTTGTTCATGGTTTCCTCCCACCCGGCATTCGACGGCACCGGGTGAATCTATGATTCAAATGGGAAGGATAGGAAGGGAACGGACCCGGCGTTTCACCCGAGCTTAAACGGCTCAGACGTCAACGCCTTGTCCAAACGGTTCAGCAGACCATCCAACTCGGTGCTTTGGCTATCCTGGATGCCACGAAGCAACTCCCGATTCTCATCCAGCTCGGATGCGATCGTTAGCGCCGTCAATATGGCGACCTTATCCCGGGCCTTGGAACGACTGACCCGAGCGACCTCTCTCATCTTGGCATCCACGTACTCGGCCACCTTGTAGATGTGCGCCGGGTCCGAGACACCAGTGATCGGGTACTCTTCACCAAATATCTTAACGATAACCTTGTTTTCCACACCTAAGTCAGACATAGGTCCTCTTGCCACCCCGAGTGAACGTTGCCTGTCCTATCCGACTATCTCTCAAAATCTTATACAAAATTAGTCAAGTTATGTCAACTAAAAAACTTAGCCGCCTACTTGCTCCAGTTCCCGTACATGGGCCAAAAGAACCTGCAGACGGTCCCGAACCGCCTGCGACTGATCGTTCTGCTGGAGGCGGAGGCGATTCAATTCCGTCTGAATGCGCCCCAGATCGGCCTTAAGCGAATTATTCTCACTTTGGACCTTCTGATTCTCGGTGCGCAGCCGCTCGACCAGCTTCACTAACTGGTCGACCTTCTGTTCGAAGACCTGGAGCTTGTCGGCCATACTCACCTCTCTCGAATATCAGCCGTAAACTTCGACTTGAGCGCCGCCACAATCCGCTGCTGGGCGGCATCGACTTCCTCACTGGACAGACTCCGCTCGCGCGAGCGGTAGGTGATCGCTATGCCAATCGACTTTTTGCCCGACTCGATCGGCTTGCCGGAATACAGATCGAACATCTCGACCTGTTCCGCCAATTCCCCGGCGGTCTCCCGTACCAGCCCGAGAATCTGACCGGCCGGCACCTGTTCATCGACTACGATCGCCAGATCGCGCGGGGCAGCCGGGTATGACGGGAGCGGCACGAAGCGGCGACGCGGGCGACTCAACTCCATCATAATGCCCAGGTTAACTTCAGCATAGTATACGGTTTGTTTAATGTCAAACCGCTTTAGCGGCTCCGGAGCAATAATCCCGACCACGCCAATTGGGTGATCCCCCGCCAGAACCGCAAAGGACGCGGTCGGCTGGAGATAGGGCGTGGCGGCCAGTTCATACCGCAGTTCGGGCCAGCCGAAATGGGCGGCTACGGCACTGATGGCACCGGTCAGGTCGGCCAATTCGATTGCCCGCGGCTTGTCTTTCCAGTTCCCCGGGCGGTTACCGGTGGCCAGAAGAGACAACCGCTCCTCCTCGATCCACTCCCCCTGGTCATTCGGGGGCCAATAGACCGCCCCCAGTTCGAACAAGCGGAGATCGGTCAGTCGGTGCGAGATATTGTGCGACGCCGCCGTGAGGGCAGTCTGCACCAGCGTGTTGCGCATGATATCCAGTTCATCACTCACCGGATTGACCAAACGCACTCTGGGCAGGCCGGGATACAGCGACTCGGCGATTTTGCCGTCGGCAAGGCCGTGGCCGAGGATTTCATCGAAACTGGATGCGGTCAATAGGCGCCGCAGTTCATCGGCAAACCGATCCTGTTCATGAATCGGCGTATAGAGCGGTCCCTTGGTCGACACGGCATCGGGAATATTGGCCCAGCCGACAATTCGGGCTACCTCTTCGATCAGATCGATCTCGGTGCTGATATCCGACCGATAGGTCGGTACGGAAACCGTCACTGGATCCCCTGCCTGGGTCGACAGCCCGAGCCCATCGAGGATGCCTTTTATGCGCTCATCGCTGATGTCCGCGCCGACCGTCACGCGGCAACGGGCGGGGCGAAGGGGCACGGCCCTCGGCTGGCGAGGCGCGGGATACTGATCGACCACGCCGCTGAGCACCTCACCGCCGCACAGCTCCTGGAACAGGAAGGCGGCTCGGTCGATGGCGTATGGGACGCTGTTGGGATCCACCCCGCGCTCGAAGCGGTACGACGACTCCGTATTCAATCCCAGTTCCCGCTTGCCCCGACGGGTGACAATCGGGTCGAAACAGGCGGCTTCCAGCAGGATCGTAGTCGTGGTTTCGTTGATGCCGGAGCGAAGCCCTCCCATGATCCCCGCCGCCGCCACCCCTTCCCGGCCGTTAGTGATCATGAGGACATGCTCACTGAGCGTATGCTCCTGCTCATCGAGCGTTACGAATTTCTCCCCTTTACGGGCGCGTCGCACCACGACTTCGTTCGAGCCGAACTGCTTGAGGTCGAAACCATGCAGCGGGTTGCCGCATTCCAGCATCACCAGATTGGTGACATCGACGACGTTGTTAATCGGCCGCATGCCGGACGTCAGCAGTCTCTTGCGGACCCACCAGGGCGACGGTCCAAGTCTCACATTCCTGATGATGCGAGCAGCATACCGGGGACAACCGATCGGGTCCTCTATTGCGACTCGAACATGGTCGGATGCCTTCTCAGAAGATTCCTTCAGCGTGAAGGACGGACGCTTCACCGTTACGCCACCCAAGGCGGCCAAATCGCGGGCAATGCCGATGGCCGATAGCAGATCGCCGCGATTGGGCGTGATTTCGAACCCCATGATGTAATCGTCGAACTCGAGATACTCGGCCAGCGGTTTCCCCACCGGCGCTTCGGGTTCCAGCACCCAGATGCCGGAATGGTCGGTCGAGATCCCCAGTTCTTTTTCCGAGCAGATCATGCCGGAGGATTCCACCCCGCGGATAGTGACCTTCTTGATCTCCATATCCTCGGCCAGCTTGGCGCCGATCATGGCCAGCGGCACTTTCTGCCCCACCGCCACATTGGGCGCTCCGCAGATGACCGCGAGCTGCTCGCGTCCGGTATCGACCGTCGCCTTCTGTATTTTGGACGCCCCGGGGACCGGTTCGAGTGCGATGACTTTCGCCACGATGACATGGGTGAGATTCGTCGCGGTCGCTTCCAGCGACTCGCAGGCACAGCCGGCCAGTGTGAGACGGTCCGCCATTTCCTGGGCCGACCAGGTCAGGCCGGTCAACTCGCGAAGCCAAAGGTAGGAGATTTGCATGATTACACGAACTGCCTGAGAAAGCGAAGGTTGTTGTTGAAGAACAGCCGGATGTCATTGATCCGGTACTTCAGGATCGCCGGGCGCTCCACGCCCATGCCGAAGGCGAACCCCGAATAGACGTCGGGATCGTGCCCGGCCATGCGCAGCACGTTGGGGTGGATCATCCCGCTCCCCAGAATCTCCAGCCAGCCGGCGTATTTGCAGAGCTGGCATCCTTTGCCGTGACACAAGAAGCAGGAGACATCCACCTCGGCCGAGGGTTCCGTGAACGGGAAGTAGCTGGGGCGAAACCGCAGCTTGACATCTTCGCCGAAGAAGGCCTTGCAGAACGCATTCAGCGTCCCCTTCAGGTCGGCGACCGAAACACCCTTGTCGACCAGGAAGCCGTCGACCTGGTGGAACGAAATGTGCGACCGCGTGGAGACATCTTCATGGCGAAATGTCCGCCCCGGCATAAGTATCTTCATGGGCGGCGTGCGCTTCTCCAGCTCACGCGCCTGCACCGGCGTCGTGTGGGTGCGGAGCAGCCGCCCCCCTTCCACGAAAAACGTGTCGTGCTCGTCGCGGGCCGGATGATCCGGCGCGAAATTGAGCGCCTCGAAATTGTAGTGATCGGTTTCGATGTGGGGACCATGGGCGATCTCGAACCCCATGCCGTGGAAAATGCCGCAGATCTCCCCCATCACCTGATTGATGATGTGCACGGCGCCGATGTATGGCCCGGTTCCGGGAAGGGTGGGATCGACCGATGGTCCGGCGGCGACCGCCAGGAGCGCTTCGGCCGCCTCGAGCCGCTGCTCCAGCGCGACCCGGACCCGGTTGGCTTCGGCGCCGACCAGTTTGCGCTCGTCGATCGGCAGTGCGCCGAGCGACTTGAGGACGGCGGTCAGTTTCCCCTTCTTCCCCAGATACTGGACCGACAGGTCCCGTAATGATTCGAGCGAACCGGCCTGGCCGATTCGCTCGAGGGCTTCCTGTTCGATCGAACGTATGTCGTCAACCAGCGCCATATCGGTCTCGGCCGCGTTACTTGCCGGAGGCGATATTGGCGAGGTTGGTGAAGGTGGCCATATCGCGGGCGGCGATATCGGCCAGTGCCTTCCGATCCAGTTCCACGCCGGCCTTCTTGAGGCCGCTGATGAACATGGAATAATTCAGGCCGCAGAGCTTGGCGCCGGCCGAAATGCGGGCGATCCAAAGGGCGCGAAATTCGCGTTTTTTGGTGCGACGGTCGCGGTAGGAGTAACGAAGACCCCGCCGCACCGTCTCTAACGCGGTACGGTACAGCTTGCTCCGCCCGTTGAACCCACCCCTGGCCTTCTGCAGGACTTTTTTGTGACGGCGTTTGGCCGCAACATTGTTTTTAGCGCGAGGCATAACTCATCTATCTCCAGTTCTCGTTTTTGTCAACTCAGCCGTTGGGCAGCATCCGCTTGACCCGCTTCATGTCGGAATCGGACACCAGCGCGCCTTTGCGCAACTGGCGAATGCGCTTGGCGGACATCTTGGTCAGGATGTGCGTCTTGAATGCGCGTTTCCGTTTGAATTTTCCCGTGGCGGTCTTTTTGAACCGCTTGGCCGCTGCGCGGTGTGTCTTGATCTTCGGCATACCGATTCCTCTATGTACGTTACGTTTACTGCCTATGACTGCAGCGGCGTATCATCACCCTGTTCGACTTCCACTTCATCGATCAGATCTTCCGGCTCCTCGTCGGCCTCGGACAACTCCTTCTTCGGCACGACGACCTTGGAGGCCTGGGCTTTCCGAATCACCTCGGGACGGGGGCTGAGCACCATGCTCATGTTGTTCCCCTCCTGCTTCGGGGCGAGGTCGATCAGGGCCACGTCGGCCAGATCGGTCGTCACCCGGTCGAGGATCTTGCGACCGAATTCGGTGTGGGCCATCTCACGACCCCGGAAGAACACAAACACTTTGACCTTGCTGCCCGACTCCAGAAACGTGCGGACATGCTTGGTCTTGAACAGATAATCGTGTTCGTCGATCTTGGGCCGGTAGCGCATCTCTTTGAGCTGAAACGTGTGCTGTTTCTTCTTGGCCTGCTTGTCCTTCTTGGACAGCTCGTACTTGTACTTGCCAAAATCAAGGATGCGGCAGACGGGCGGGCGGCTGTTCGGCGCCACCTCGACCAGGTCCAGGCCCAGATCTCGCGCCCGGTCAAGCGCCTCGCGCGTCGGCACGATGCCGACCTGTTCCCCGGCCGGCCCGATCAGCCGTACCGGCGTGACGCGAATGCGGTCATTGATCCGGATGTCCTTCGTGGTGATACGCTCCTCCTGTAATTACACCGTTATGCGTTCGAGAGCCCTTTGCCCTCTGTTTCGCGTTTCAGCAGACTCACGGTCTCGGCGAGCGTTTTGCCGCCCAGATCGCCGGTGCCGTGCTTGCGCAACGACACCGAATGACCGGCCGCTTCCCGTTCTCCGATGATCCCCATGTAGGGGATCTTCTGCATTTCGGCGTCCCGTATCTTGGCGCCGATTTTCTCGGAGCGGTCATCCAGCACGGCCCGAATGCCCTGCTGCTTCAATTCGCCAACCACCTGCTTCGCGTACTCATTGAACGCGTCGGTGATCGGCAACACCTTTATCTGGACCGGCGCCAGCCAGAGCGGAAACGCCCCGGCGTAGTGCTCGATCAGCACGCCGAAGAATCGTTCGATTGACCCCAGCAGCGCGCGGTGAATCATATACGGTCGCTTCTGGTGGCCGTCCGGACCCACATAGGTCAGGTCGAACCGCTCCGGCAGTGAGAAATCAAACTGGATCGTGGAACACTGCCAACTCCGGCCGATCGCGTCTTTGATCTTGATATCGATCTTCGGACCATAAAACGCGCCGCCGCCGGCATCCACCTGGTACTTCAGGCCCGCCTTTTCCAGCGCCGCCCGAAGACCATCCTCAGCCTTATTCCAGTCCGAAAGGTCACCAATCGCCTTTTCGGGCCGGGTCGAAAGATATACATCAAAGGCCGTAAAGCCAAATGATTTCAGAATATGCACGCAAAAGTCGAGCAGCCAGACCAGTTCCTCGGCCATCCCCTCCTGAGTCACAAAGTGGTGCGCGTCATCCTGGGTGAACCCCCTAACCCGCATCAGGCCATGCAGTACGCCGGCTCGCTCGTAGCGGTAGACCGTCCCCAGCTCCGCCCAGCGGAGCGGCAAATCCCGGTACGACCAGAGCCGCGCCCGGTACATCTGGATGTGGAACGGGCAGTTCATCGGCTTCAGCTGGTACGGCCGCTCGTCCACCATCGTCGGCGAATACATGTTCTCGGCGTAAAAACCGGTGTGGCCGCTCTTGTTCCAAAGCTCCAGATTGGCGATGTGCGGCGAATAGACCAGTTCATAGCCTGACCGAAGGTGCTCTTCACGCCAGAAGTCTTCCATGATGGTCCGAATTCTGGCCCCTTTCGGCAGCCAAAGAATCAACCCGGCCCCCACCTCATCGCTGATATGGAACAGCTCAAGCTGCTTGCCGAGCATCCGGTGGTCACGCTTTTTGGCTTCCTCGATCCGCACCACGTACTCATCCAGCATGGACTTCTTGGGGAACGAGACACCGTAAATACGCTGCAGCATCTGGTTCCGCTCGTCGCCCCGCCAATAGGCGCCGCTCGTCGCGGTGAGCTTGAACGCCTTGATAATACCGGTCCGCGGAATGTGCGGCCCGCGGCAGAGATCCTCGAAGCGGGAGTGGTAATAAAAGGTCACCGTGTCATCGGCGATCCCTTCGAGTAACTCCACTTTGTAGTTGGCCCCTTTGCCCTGATAGTACGCGATCGACTCGTCCCGCTTCTTCACTTCACAGCGGAACGGCGCGTCCTCGGCCACGATCTCGGCCATCCGCTTTTCGATCTTGGCCAGATCCTCCGGCGAAAACGGCTTCGGGACCTCGAAATCGTAGTACCAGCCCTCGTCAATCGGCGGGCCGATCGCCAGCTTCACGCCCGGAAACAGCTCTTGCACCGCCTGAGCCATGATATGCGAACTGGAATGCCAGAATACCTGCCGGCCATCCGGCTGATCGAAGGTCAGGATTTCCAGCGCGGCATCCGACGATATCGGATAGGCCAGATCCCGTACTGCGCCATTCACCTGGGCGGCGATCGCCTCCTTGGCCAGCCGCTGCGAAATCGACTCGGCGATTTCACGCGCGGTGACACCGGAGGGAAATTGCCGGGTGGAGCCATCCGGAAACTGAATGTTCACGTGCGACATGGTTTCACATCTCAATCAAAAATGCGGGGACCGGCCGGAGCTGACCTCCTTCGGCCTCCCGCGGAACTAATGGTGGGCGATACTGGAATCGAACCAGTGACCCCTTGCATGTCAAGCAAGTACTCTAACCATCTGAGCTAATCGCCCGTCCCGTATCAACTTGTACGTCCTGCAAGGCTGGGACGCAGTCTGTAAGTGTAGCTTGGAGGCCGCTCCTTGTCAATAGTTATTTTCGGCCCTAACGACATAGTCGATTGCGGCTTCCGGGCTTTCCCCCGCCCGTCGACCAGCCCTCCGAAAGGGTCGGGCAGGCTGTTCAGAAATGGCACAAGGGGGCCGATAGTATGGGTAAGGGCCAAGGATCCGGCCGGAAGGAGAAAATCGCGATGCCGACAAGCCAGTGCAACCAAATCAGCACGATCATGGAAATAGTCATGGCGGCCAAGCCGCAGTCGGTCCTGGATATCGGAATCGGTTTCGGCAAGTTCGGGTTCCTGTGCCGCGAGTATCTGGAATTGTGGGACGGGCGGCAACGCTATGGCGACTGGCAGCGGCGGATTGACGGAGTCGAAGCTTTTGACGAGTATGTCACGCCGCTGCAGCGGCTCATCTACACGCACATTTACACCGGAGACGCCCGCCTCATCGTGCCGGAGCTTTCTTTCACGTACGACCTGATTTTGCTGATTGACGTCATCGAGCACTTCACGATTGACGATGGCCGCGCGCTCCTGCACGCCTGTGCGGAACGCGGCAAGGCGTGCCTGATCTCCACACCCCTGGAGGCAAGCCCGCAGGGACCCGCCTTCGGCAACGCATACGAAGTTCACCAGTCCCAGTGGTCCAAGCGGCACTTCGCCGATCTGGGGAAAGCCGTATTCGTGCCGAATCCGACCTCGCTCCTCTGCTACCTTCCTTCTCCGCCGGCTCCGGCTCGTCCCGTGCGCGTCGCCGTTTGAAGCTCACCACCCCGCAAAAGAAAGGCGCTCGCCGATTTCGGGGAGCGCCGTTTTCATGCCTGCTGTCACTGCGATCAGCCGATACCGGCCATCTTCATGAACGTCTCAGCCTTGAGATACTCTTCGCGGAGAAGATCCGTTAAGCCATCCAAATCGCTCTCCTGGATGCCCAGGGTGATCAGCACCCGGGGATCGCAGGCGCCGATCAGATGCTTCTCGTCGCCGTCGTAAAACGTCTTCTTCGAGATGTAGTTGGCCAGGTGCACGACATGCACCAGCGGTTCCTCGGATTCACTGAGCTGCGGGTGATGGTGAAACGTGATCGCCTCCGTCAGGCGGTGCGGCAGCTTCCACTGCATCGCCAACAGCGATCCGATCTGCGTATGATTGTATCCCAGCACGCGCTCTTCCACGACGTAGGTCTCCGCCTGCGTGTCCCGGCGACGTTCCTCATCGAAGCGTCGGTATTCATCGGGCAGGAAACTGCAGAGAATGATCTTGCCGATGTCGTGCAGCAGCCCCGATGAAAACGCGGCGTCGGCATCCATCATGGCCTTGGCGCGCAGCCGTCGGGCCATCATGCGGCTGCAGAACGCGGTCGCCAGCGAGTGCCGCCAGAATTTGTCCTCGAACTCCTGATTGACATGTTTCCCCTTGAACATGTCGAGGACCGAGGCGGAAAGAACCAGGTTCTTGATCGCCTCCAGCCCGACAATGACCACGGCCTGTTTGACGGAATCCACTTCGCGCGATAGACCGTAAAAGGCCGAATTGGTCAGTTTGAGCACCTTGACCGACATCGCCGGATCTTCCGACAGAATGGAGGCAATCTGTCCGGCCGACGTTTTCGGATCATTGATGACCTTCTGAATCTGGTGGAAAACAATCGGCGGTGTCGGCAGATTGCGAATGTTGGACACCACTTGCTTTACCCGGCTGTCAACCGTCACCGATGTCATAAGCGCCTTACCCCGTTTTTATATCACACATCGTCGGCGAGCTGATCGGCGATCCGTTCCCTGATCTCCGGCCGATCATAATATTTCGCCGCGATCCGTCGTTTCAACTCGGCAATCCGTTCCTTACCGCCCAGGTCGCGGCCGGCGGCCGCGCTCCGGCAATTCTCCTCGCGGAGCAACTCCGAACGGGCGCTGTCGGCCAACTCGGCCAGACAGGCGCGCGTGTCCCGGGCATCGGCCGCCTCCGGGCGGCCGGCGGTCACCGAACCGCCGTATTCACTGCCACGGTCCGGCTTCTTCGGTCCTATCGTCATGTCTCACCCTCCGGGCATCCAATGTGCGGGTGACGGCCTCAACCGGCGGCTCGAGGAGCCGATCCGGCCGGGACCGTGTGGTTCTATTCTCGGCCGTCGATGAACTGTGGCGACGGCTCTTCGTGTCGAAAATACTGCAGGATTTTATCGCTGCCGCGCAGCTCCTCCAGTTCCCGTCGAATGCGGTCCTGGCGCTCCTGCACGTACTGCTCGTTTTCGGTCACCACCTGGATGTTTTTCTTGACCAGGGTAGTGATGCAGTTGACCATTTTCCGGACTTCGCCGTTCTCGGCCGCGGCCTGGAAAATCGCCGGCGTGCGCTTGCGCAGATCGGCCAGCTTCGCCTCGGATTCTTTGATCCGGTGGTGGCACCGCTCGATTTCGGCGAACAGGTCCAGCAGGTGGTCGTCCTTGTCGTATTTGATCAGGTCCCGCTGCTTGTCCAAAAGCAGATACAGCGACTGGTAAAACGAATACTCTTCATTCAGGATGCGGAGCAATTCGCGCTCCACCTGGCTGACGCTGATGTCTTTCATGTTTCCCATCGTTATGCCGAGGCCTCGAACTGTCCTGCGGTCTCCAGCACCGGCGCTTCGGGCGCCGCGGCCGATCCCTGCCCCTTCAGGCCGGCCCAACCGGCCCGAAGATTCCGCAGCACGGTGATGTTCTGATCCAGGCGCTTCTGGTCGTGCGTGGCCTGAACCAGGTTGGTTTCATTCAGCACGAATACGTACAACTGGCCGAGCCGGTCGGCGACCTCGCCCCCCTGGGCAAAGTCGAGCGTCGTATACAGATGCATCAGGAACCGCTTGGCCCGCTCCAGTTCCTCGTATCCGGCCGTCGTCTCCTGGCGCGCATAGCAGTCGCGGGCCTGGCCAAAGGCGCGAATCGCTCCGTCGTACACCTGGAGCACCAAATCCAGCGGCGACTTGCCCAGCGTGTCGACGGTCTTGTACGTATCCAATTTTGCTTCCATCATTTCTCCCATTGTGGATTGATCACTACCCGGCTAGCTGTTGCTCCTATTCCAGGACCAGTTGGCATTGAGCTGGCTGATACTCGTTGTCAGCGACGTTTCCGTCGACTGCAGCTCCGCCAAGACTTCCTCAAGGTACGCCCACTTCTGCTGCAGCGATTCACGCCGCTTGGCCAGTCGGGCGTCGAATTCTTCGATCCGGCTCTTCAGATCGGTGATCTGATTCTCATACGACTTGATGCGCCGATCGACCAGCCCATCGCCGCTCAGTGTCAGACTGTCGACCAGATCGTCCATCAGCGAGGCCACCCCTTTGGCCAGCGTGATCGTCCCGTCCGAGCCCGAGAGAACCTGATTCGAGGCCATGGTGACTTTCAGTTTCAGTCCGGCGGTGGTCTTGTTGCCGTCCTTTCCGGAAAGAACCTGGCCCGAACCGGTCGCCGCCTCACCGTTGATCGTTCCGGCGACATCGGCGCCAACCTGACTGGTGCCATTGGCCAGACCGAGTGCGCTGTAGGCATTGCTCGCCTGTCCGGTGATCACGTTGATTTTGGAGCCACTTCCCCAGCTCGCGCTTTCGATCTCCAGGTACCCGGTGCCATTTCCCAGATCCACCCAGGATACCGTCACATTACGGTCGCCGATCGTGCTGTCGGCATCGATGCGATCCTGAATCTCGGTCACCAACTCATTGGCGGAGGCATACGTTTTGTCGGCCAGCACCAGTTCACCTGACGTGAGCCCGTCGACCACCAGCTTGAGCCGGTTATTGGTCGTGGTCAGCGTGATCGGCGTTACCGCCGGATCGGCAAGGTTCGTCCCCCGGTATAGTCCGTGGGAAGCGGCCTGCGTGATGTCCACCACATAATCGGAACCGACCTTTGTGTCGTCGGTTGAGGACAGGAACTCGATTCCGGCGTTACTGGAATTACCGGAGCTGCTGAACAGCTTGATCACGTCGTCCAGATTGTTCGACAGCGCCGCCTCCAGCTTGGACGAGTCTTTGATCGTCAACGTTCCGTCGCTGGTCGAACGAATCCCGATCGCCACGAGCTGGTTGTAGTTACCCGAGAGTCCCTTGACGCGCGACCCCACAACGCCGCGCAGCGATGACTGGATCGTCTGCAATGTGAAGTCGCCGAACAGGACGCCCGACTCCTTGGTCTCAGAATCGTATTTGTTCTGGTCGTTGATGTAGTCGACCACTCCATTATAGGACTCGATCCACGCGCTGATCGTCTCTCTGAGACCACTGGTGTCGACCCCCGCCTGCACCGAAACCGAGGTGCCATCCTCCGATTCCTTCTTCGCGGTGAGAGTCAGTCCCCCCAGAACATCCTTGAATTCGTTGGTGGCGGAGGCAACCGTAATCGGGGATCCCAGGCCGCCGCTCGACCCCAGCGAAATGCGGGCATCGGAGGCCTGCTGCAAGAGCGGCGCGAACGTCGCCACCTGGAAGGTGTCGCCACCGTACAGCACACCCGAACCGAGTGAAATCTTCAGCCCTTCCGAACCGTCCCCTACCAGCGCCACTTCGGTGTCCGCTTGTGAGACGATGATCGAGCCGCTGCTGGTGCCGTCGCTCCAGTTCAGCGTGACGTTGTTCGACCCGACCGTCTGGGCGCCGCTGCCGGCGACCGTGAAGGTGTACAGTTTGTTGCTCGAACCGGTGTAAGCGGCCGTACTGCCAAGCGCAATCTGCGCGGTTGACGATGAATTGCGGATCAGGGTCTCGGGGGCGTCGAAGCTGGCCGTCGCGTAGTTGAGATTCGTACCCCCCACCAGATTGGCGGAGACGGAAACGACATTGGCCTGGCCCGTCTTGGTGCCGGACAGCACCAGTCGGTACGGCTTCGAGGATGAACCGTCATTAATAATGGACGCGGTCACCCCGGCGTTGGCATTGTTGATGGCGTTTTGAATGCCGGTCAGTGAGTTATTTGATGAGTCGATCGTGATCGTTCGGGCCGAGCCGGTCCCCAGTTGCAGAGTAATGGTCCCGGTGCCGAACTGAGCCAGCGAGGCATCGGCGACCCCCTGACTGGCGAGCTGATGGTTGCGGGCCACGGACAGCACGCGGACATCGTACGAGCCGGTGCTCACTTTGCCCGAACTGGTGGCTCCGAGGACAGTCTGGTCGGACACGTTAATCGAATAGGACCGAAAGGTGGCCTGACGGGTCAGCTTGTCGGCTTGGGTGGAAAGTGCCAGGAGTTTGGCCTGAAAAGCCTTCCATGCCGAGACAATATTCGTCTTCTCCGACTGCTGGTTTTCCATCAGGACAGCCGGCCGACGCTCGGAATTGATGATGGCGTCGATGATCTCGGTGGTGTTGAGACCGGAGATAAGACCTTCGATAGCTGATGTCGTCGCCATGCGGACTCCTATCTGAAGTGGGACGTCACTGTCACCATGTCATCCTATGCGGTCCGGGGGAGACGTGCGTCTCCCCCGGTCCTCGTGTTCCTATTACTGGAAGAGCGACAGAACCACCTGCGGCATCTGGTTGGCCTGCGCCAGCATGGCGGTGCCGGCCTGGACCAGAATCTGGTTCTTGGTGAATTCTGACATCTCTTCAGCCATATCGGTGTCGCGAATCTGCGACTCAGAAGCCGTCAGGTTCTGAGCGGCGATTCGGAGGTTACGCAGGTTGGATTCCAGCGTATTCTTCTGGAAGCTTCCCAGCGTACCACGAGCCGTCGACACTTCGTTGATCGACGCGTCGATCAGCGACTGGGCGTCCTGAGCGCCCTGTACCGTCGTTACATCGATCTTGGCCAGCGACGTGAACATGTTGCCGGCCTGGTTCTTGCCCAGGGAGAGGGCGGACATATTGCGAATACCAATGGCGGTCGTCTGACCGACGTTGGCGCCGATCTGGAAGACCAGCGACTGATCGGTGTTGTTGATCGTCTCCGTGCCACCCTGTGAGGTAAGCGCGTAGTTGATGATCGCGGACTGCGTGCGATCGGCGTTGAAGATGGTCTGGCTGACGCCGGCCGAAACGGACGTGGCCGGGCCACCATCCAGACGGACGTCGAACTTCGCCGCCTTCACATCGAGCAGCAGATTACCGACGTTCACGCCGTTGAGGGCGGTCGCGACGGTCAGGTTGATGGATCCACGACCGGCGCTGCCCGTGGCCTTGTTGTACAAGGTCGCGGCGCCGGCGGCGTTGTATTTCACCTTCGTGATGTTGTTGGTGTAGCCATCGAAGCTCACCAGCGCATCCTGACCAGAGGTAGCCAGCGCATCGGGCGTCAGCTTCAGCACGTTGACCAGGTTGCCGCTGCCGGCCACGCCGGTATTCAACTTGATCGAGTAGTCCGAACCCTCATCGCGGGTCGCGAACTGGATCTGGTTGGTGTTCACGACGGAGGCCTGCACATCGTTGACCGTGCCGGTGATGTAGCCGAAACCACCCGTACCACCGGAGGTGGCCAGGGCGGTGTTGACGGCCGTTACCAGGCTCGAAAGCGACGAGTAGGTAGCCGCAGCCACGGTGGCGTTGGCGGTACGACCGGAAGCCCACTTGTCCGTCACGACGGTGAAGTTGAGCAGGTTGGCGGAAGCGCCACGATCGCTGCCGGCAGAAACGTCCAGGTAGGAGTCGCCGGCGGTCGTCGATGAAGCCGCGGTGGCCAGCGAGTACTGGGCACCCAGGTTCGCCGACTTGATGCGCAGCGCGTTGGTACCGGCAGTCGCGGTCACGGAGACCTTGCCGGCCAGCGCCGTGTTCAGGTTGATCTGCGACTGCAGCTTGGTCGCCACGTCGGCCACCGAATCACCCACTTCGACATCAACGGTCAGAGTCTGGTTACCCGTCGGGGACTCGCCATTCTCCTGATAGTTGATCACGAAGGTGTAGGTGCCGGCGTTGTTGGCGGTCGCGGTCGCGCCAACGGCGGCGCTCGAAGAGATCATGGCCACCGTCGCGGCGGCGGCTAACTCCAGATCGTTACCAAAGGCGTCGGCCAGTGTGATGGAACCGGAGATCTTCTTGGCCACGTCGGACGACTGCACGACGTCCAGGTTGTGGATCTTTTCGGACAGATCGGACGGATCCCCGTCCGTGTTCGCCAGACTCAAGCCCAGCGAGGTCGTGTTCAGGGTCGCTGACGAATCGGCCGACTTGGTGGCCGTGATCGAGTGCAGACCGGTCTGCAGGTTCGACTGCTTGATCGTCAGGCCGCTCGAGTTGGCGCTGGTGATCGTCGCAATGTTGTCCTTCGAACCGTCAAGAATCTTCTTCGTGCCGAACTGCGTGTTGGCCGCAATTCGGTCGATCGTCTTGAGCGCGTTCGCGATTTCCGCCTGGTCAGCAGCCAGCTGATCGGTGTCGTTGAACCCCTCGTTGGCCGCATGAATGGCCAGTTCGCGCATCGAGATCAACAGGTTGTTGATTTCGGTCAGCGCGCCCTCGGCCGTCTGAATCATGCTGATCGACCCTTCCGAGTTCTGAATCGCACGGTTCAAACCGGCGATCTGCGAACGGAACTGCTCGCTGATCACCAGACCGGCCGGATCATCGGCCGCAGCGTTGATACGATAGCCCGAAGACAGCTTCTGCATGGACTTGGTCATCATGCCCGTCGTCTGCTTCAGATTGCGGTTGGCATTCAGCGCCGCAAGGTTGTGGTTGATGCGAAGTGACATTATTCAATTCCTCCGTGAAACGTTTGGACTCCTTGCCAAACCATTCTGTTGTTCAATGCGATTGTGTCACTTCCAATGTTTCTGTTTGCTACCGGTGAATTATTCCCATACCCACCGGGAAATTTGAGTTCAGGTATAGCTCCCTCCTTGTTCGTCTCTCTGTGGTTCGCGAGCGTATAAGTGACCCTTTATCATGTTTCAATCATCGGCATTTCTCTTGAGGACTTAACAGGTTAGACCGCTCCCCTCCCCCAATTTCCGCCCCCCGCCACGACCGAATTCAGCGTCGGGCCGGTTCGGCCTGAAACTGCTCAAGGCGCTGTCGAACGGCAATATTTTCCGGGTCGAGGGAAAGGACGTGTCGAAATCCTGCCATGGCTGCATCCGTATGCCCAAGTTGGAGATAACACTCCGACAACAAGGTCAGGGCTTTGCCATTGGCCGGTTCGGCTTTCAGGAGCTTCTCCAGATGCGGCAGGGCCTTACCGAACTGGCCTTCACGAAGGCACATATCGACGACAATCCGCCGTATCTCGAGGTCCGAGGCATTCACTCTAAGGAAGCGCTCAAATGACTCCAGGGCGTCGGCCATCGCTCCCTGACGGGCCAAAACCAGCCCAAAATTGCGATAGGCACTCGGATCGACCGGGACGACTTCGGTCGCCCGACGATACCACTCCTCGGCTTTCGGCAGGTCCCCCAGCCTGAAGTAGCAATTCCCCAGATCGGTCAGCGTTTCCGAGGTCCCTTTGTGGTCCCGCACCCAGGACTCGAACAGGGGAATCGCGTCCCGGTAACGCTCCGCCCGCAGGTAGGCGACCGCGACATCCCGGACGCTTTCCGGATGATCACGACACAATTGCGACAGCAGTACCTTCGCCTCCTCGGGCCGGCCGTTTTCCAAACCGAGTTCCCCGAGCTTGAGCAGGGCGACCGGCTGATTCGGCTCGAGCGAGAGCACCTTGCGGTACAGCTCTTCCGCCGCCGATCCGTTCCCTTTGCGACGCTCCACATACGCCAGGCCAAGCACCCCCTCAATGGAGTCGGGCTCGGCCTCCAGGTGGCGGCGATAGCTGCGCTCGGCCTCCGCATCGCTGCCCTGAGTCAGGTGGAGGCGCGCCAGATTGAGGTTGGCATCGAGATGATGCGGGTTGGCGGCTACGGTCGATTCGTACCAATGTCGTGCCTCATCCGGCCGATTCTGCAGTTCCGCAATGATCGCCAGACCATAATACGCCTGGGCGCGGCTCTCCACGTGCATCAGGATGATATTGTCCGTCTCCCGGGAGCTGTTGTACTGCTCCTGCACGAACAGATAGCGCCGATACGCGGCGACCGCTCGGTCATATTGATGGTCACGGGCATAGGCATGCCCGAGCAAGAGGAGCGGATCGAGGTAGTTTGGCTTGAGCGCGATGGCCCGCTCGGCGTACCGGATCGCCTGGTCATACTGCCGCACGAACATGGAGATCCAGCCCAATTGATCGAGGCACATCAGGTGAATGTGCCGCTCGAGCGGGTTGGCCGGATCGGTCAGCGCCACGGCTCGTTCCGCCGAGGCGATGATTCTGGGCGCGAACTCGGCCAGCGTCTCTTCGCCCGCTCCGCGCAACAGCTGCGCGTAGTTGAACAGGGCGAAGAAATTGTCCGGATCGTCGGCCAACTGCTTCTCCAGCAGGACCCGTGACCGCTCGAACTTCTGCTTCATCTTCTCCGGTGAGAGGTCATAGCCGAAGTGCTTCAGTTGCACCGAGGCCCGAGCCACGGTTGCCCCCGGCGGCAGCGTCAGCGTGTTATGGACAATGCCGCTGTATCGGAGAGTGAGTCGCCGCCGAAAGAACCGAATCGACGGCAGGAAGGTCCTGGTGGCCTGGTCGCGACCGTACACGTTGAACACATCAATCGAAACGATATCGTGACTCGTGTCATCGAGCGCCTGCCTCAGTTTCGGCAGGTCCTCGAGACAGAACTGCTCATCGGCATCGATGATAAAGATCCATTCGCCGCTGGCCTGGTCGAGCGAATAGTTGCGATGTTTGGAGAAATCTCCTTCCCAGGGCTGGTGAAACAGGCGGGCGCCGTAGGCCTGCGCGATCGCCACAGTTCGGTCGGTGGAACCGGTGTCGACTATAATGAGCTCGTCGACCCAGTCCCTGATCGATTCCAGGCATCGGGGGAGCTGCTCTTCCTCATTCTTGACGATCAGACATGCGGAGACCGTGGCGTGCGGTTTCCACGCCTGCGCCAGCATGCGAAGCTCGGTCGGATCACCCGATCGCTTCACTCCCTCCCGGAGCGTTGCCTCCGCCTCTTTCAGGTCGTTGCGCCGCCGCTGCAGCGCTGCCAGGCAACGATATCCCTCGGCCCGGGTCGGTGCGACCGCGATCGCCTGCTCGTAAGACCGCCGCGCCTCATCGTAGGCCTCGGATTGTTCGGCCGCCTGCCCCATCATCTCATGAAGCCGCGCCTGCCAGAGCGCCGAGACCGCGAAGATGCTCTCGGTCCGACGCTCCGGTGTCATGCCGGCCATCAGAGCCAGACACTGCTTGCCTGAGCTCAGTACGTTCGGATGCTCGCACATTCTATGGGCGATCAGGCAGGAAACATAAGCGAAATCCGGGCAGTCGGCGTATTCGCCTTTCGCCAGTGCAAGCTCGTTGTCAGCCTCCTGTACGCGGTCAAGCTGGAGCAGACACATCAGTCTGGCTCGCCGCCAGCGCTTTCGGAGGCTTGCATCCACAGTATCTTCGCTGACAGCCAGCAGACCGGTCATCACCTTCGGTGCGGCAAGTCTGCCTGACGCAAGGTCCGATTCCAGTTCGGCCAGAAGACCCGGCAAGTCCCGCTCTTCGGTCGCGGCAGCAGTGGTTGCCGTCTGGGCCCGCCCCGTAGCGGTGATGGGGCCTTTGGATTTCTTGGGCTCGTGCCCGCGCATCTTAGCCATCGTTCCTGTCCCTTACCAGATCAATGAGTAGCCGTTCGATCTGCCGCAGTTTGTCGGCCTGATTGTAGCGTGCCCGAATGAACTCGCGGTTCTGCAGGCGCCGCTGGGTGTGGTCGGCGGCTTCGAGTCGCCGCAGCAGTGCCACGCAGCCATCGGGATCGCCGAACAGATACTGCTGGGGGTACACCGTATCGGCGCCGTACCAGTCGTGCACGAGCGGCATGACGCCCGACGCCATCCCCTCGGCGATGGAATAATGGAATGACTCGAAGAGAGAGGTCGAAATGACGAAGTCCTTGTCGGCGTACCAGGCCGGCATGTCGTCGACCCAGCCCTCGAAGTGAACCGGGAGCGGATGACGCAGCAGGAAATTGTCGACATACAATTGGATCCTCGGGTCCTGGTGCTCGCCGGCGATGTGCAGACTGTACTCGGGATCGTGTTCGTGTATCTTCTTGAAGCAGTACAGGAGCAGCGGCGTGTTTTTCTTGTAATTGATGTAACCGACCGAAGCGATCTTTTTGCTGCGGGACTTCTCCTTCGGAATAACAAAGCGGTCGAGGTCGACGCCGTTGGTGATCACGCTGGTCGGCACGCGATCCCGCACCTGGGGTGAGACCAGGTGGCGCACCGCATCGCTCACGAACAACAGTCGATCGACTGTGGTCCAGTCGACGCGCGACGGCATATCGGTAAACGCTTCATAGCTGTGCAGCCGACACACTACTGGGCAGCGCTTGGGGAGCTGCGAGGCGTGGATGACCAGATCATCGCACCACTCGAACCAGGCGAGATCGGCCCAGTTCATGAGCCGCTTGAGATCCTCCAGCGATCCTTTTTCGAACAAGCGCACCGTGTTCCGCTTTTCCAGATCGGCCATGATCCCTCTGACGAACGTCGCATGGGATGCAAAAAACGCCAGCTTCTGCCCTTCCAGTCGCTCGGGTTCGGCGGAGGTTCTTATCTGCACGCGCGGCTGCGCCGGTGCGTCTGTCTTATCAGCCAGACGGTCCCGCCAGATCGCAATCTCGGCCCGGGTGGCTATGGTCACGCCTTCGGCCCGGTCGTTCCAATCGAGCAGGCGGAGAGCTTCCTCGCGAAGATCGTTCGCTGCCAGGCACTCCAGATATCCCTCGCGGGCCGAGTGAAGGTTCGGGTCTTGCCGCAGGGCTCGGCGAAAACAGGCCAGGGCGCGCGGCACCCGCTGCTGCTCCATATAGACAACCCCCAGGTCCGCCAGCAACTCGGTTCGCTCGGGATACGTGCGCACCAGCATACGGAACGCCGCCAGCGCCTCGGCCAGCCGCCCCGTCGACAGATCGACCAGCGCCAGATTGAACCGCGCATCGAAATCCTGGTCTGATTTGGCCAGCGCCTGGCGGAAGAACTCCCGGGCCTGGTCCGGATCGTTGCGCTCCACGGCCAGAATGCCGGCGACCACCAGCGAGCGCACCGGTACCTCCGGCAGGGTCGCCATTTCGCGAAGGTGTACGTAGGCCGCACTGTGATCATTGCGGCTGAGGGCATCATTCACCAGCCGGGTCAGTTCTCGGACGCCCGTATCGGCTGCTAAGGCTTGACGGGGAGAAGCTTGCACGTTTGACATGTCCGGGACTCCTATTCCCAGCGCCGGCAGGCATGACGAACGGGCGCGGCCTAGGCACCACGCCCGGGAAAATCAGCGCGCCAGCACTCGTTCGCGCCGTTCCTGGCGCCGTTCCTGTCGCTGGTCGACCGCCTGGTCGGCAAACAGATAGTGCCGCACCGTGTACTCGGAATTGACCAGCACCAGCTGCTTGGCCAGATTGTTCTCCGTGTTGATCAGAACCGGCCCCTGGAGATTGACCGAGGTCTGACGCGGGTCATCGCCAAGCGTGATGATGACATACGTCTCCACCGATTCCGCCTTGGCCACCCGGAGCTCCGCAATTTCGTTCGAATTCACCTCGACGCGATAGTCCTGGTAGAGATACCGCGGGTTCACGACCAGAAAGGCCACCGATGGGTCCTCCATCGACTGCAGCCACATCATGGGTGCCATGTCGTCCCGCTCGATCAGACAGAACGTTGTCAGGTTTTCGAACCCGAGCACCGGGCGTTCCATGTAGATCACCTTGTCTTCCGGAATCTGGATGGGCCCGAATCGAAGCGTATTAATGGTCATAGGTCCTATCCCCTCGCTTTCTCATCACCTCAGGAAATCCAGGAGGCTTGGCTGTATGATGAGCGCCGATGCGTTCAGCGCCGCTTTATAATTCGTGTCGTACGTGGCCAGATCGGTTACCAGCGTGGTCAGGTCGGCGTCCTCCACCTCGGAGAGCAGCTTGGTGAAGTTCTCGTCCTGATCATCGAGGCGGAGACTGGTGCTGTCGAGCTTCTGTGCCCGCGCACCGACAATGGCGCGCTGGTTCAGGACATGCTGAATGGAATTGTCGAGGATCTCCAGGAGTATCCCGGTCCCCTCCTGGTCATCGCTTTTCAGGGCGTTCTGGAGCACGATCAGCGAGCCCATCATGTCGCTGGAGCCGAAAATCCCCAGGTCCTTGGCGCTCCGCCCACTTCCGACATCCTCGACCGTCAGACTGCGCGTCGGATCGTCGTTGACGATCTGTATTCCGGTGCCGTCGGCGTTGATGGAGGCGGTGATCTGCAGACCGGAGCCGTTGATCGAATCGAGGAGGTCCTGGATCGTCACCAGCGCCGGGCTGGACAGGTCGATCGTCGTCGTCGAGCCCCCCTGCCACAGCACCATACTGCCCCGATTCACTCCCGAGCCGTTGCGAAGACTGCTCAGAAGCGCATCCGCCGTGAGACGGGGATTGAGATCGGTGCCGCCGTAGTCCGACGAAAACTCCCCCCTGATCCCCAGATCGAGGGCGGTCGTTCCAGTGGTATCGGCAACGGCAAAACTCACCTGCGGATTCAGGGCCTGACCGGTCATGATCGCTCCCACCGCGCCGCCGATGCCCAGACTGGCCGCCGTCTGATCGCCGTCCGAGGTCTCGGTGATCACCAGGTCGAGCGGGACGGCATTGCTGTCCGTGATCGCCAGGCCGGTGCCCGCCGCATTGAGCGACATGGTGACATTGCTCACACCAGCGGCCGTCATCTGGCTGTTGAAGGCCGTTATCACATCGTCAACCGTCGTGGCGCCCGCCAGGTCGACCACCACATCGACACCGGCGCCGTTGGCGACGCGCATCGTGCCGGGTGTGAGATCGACACCGTTGCCGCTGTTCAGCCGCGACAACAGGGTGGACGTGGAGATCAGACCGTTGGCCGTCGAGTCCAGCAGGATGTTGTTTCCGTCCGCCCCGAGCCTGGCCGTCAAATTGGTGATGCCGTCAGCGGCGAGCTGCGTGTTGATGGTCGTCAGCACGTCGCCCAGCGTGGTCGCGCCGCTCAAATCGATGGTCGAACTGATATTCAGATTCTGATCGGTGATCGTGATTGTGCCGGGCGTCTGATCAACACCGCTGCCGCCGTGCAGATTGGCCAGCAAGGTGGCGGCCGAAACCCCCACGTTGACATCGGCATCGGCACCCAGCGTTCCCAGCGTTTTCAGAAACACCGTGGCGCCATCCAGATTGACATTGGTACGACTGGCGGCCTCGATCTCGAACTCGAAGTGCCCGTAATCGCCCCGGTAAGCGACGCCGTTGGCGTACTGGGTGAGCGGCGAAACCTGCGTCTTGAAACCGCCGAAAATCTGCCGCCCCTCGAGTTGTGAATCCGACAACTGAATAAGCTGCTCGAAAATCGACTGAATCTCGTTGGCCGAGGACTCGCGGGCGATGCTGTCATACTGCCCGTCCGCCATCGCAATCGCGATCTCCTTTGCCGTCGACACCAGGTCCTTCACCTCGGACAGGGCGCTGTCGTAGGTGGCCTGCCAGTTCTGCGCCTGAGAGATGTTCTTCTGGTATTGCGCGATCTTGGCCAGTTCTGTCCGATAGTTCAGGTCGCGCACCGCCCCCAGGGGATCATCCGACGGTGTATTGATCCGGCGCCCGGTCGACATGTTGGTCTCCATGTCCAGGTAGCGCCGAATCGACCGTTGGAGATTGAAAATCACCCGGTCGGAGATCATGTTGCTGGAAACGCGCAATGCCATGGTGCTTGCTTACCTCTTCTCCGGGGCACCGGAGCCGTCGTCTTGCCCGTCTCCGCGCCGCTTCGGTTGGTCTTTGAAATCGACCGTCGGACTGTCCGGGCCCTTGCCGCCGGTGATTTTGCCCTTCAAGAGACTCACCATCCCCATGAGATCCCCGGTGACCGTCTTTGAGGCCTTACGGTTTTCCGCCTGGATCTTGACGTAGATCTCTTCGCGGTGCACGACCACCTTGGCCGGAGCCTCGATTCCCAGGCGTACCTGGCGACCCCGAATCCCCAGCACCGACACCTTGATGTCGTCGCCGATGGTAATCGACTCACCTAACTTCCGTGTCAGTATCAGCACTATACCCTCCGTGGAGACGTCGTATGGCTCACGAGCGCGCCTACGACCGTCCGACCAGGCCCATGCCACTGATGACCGTATCCAGCGCCTCATCCATGGCGGTGATCACGCGCGCGGCGGCATCGTAGGCATGCTGGAACTTGATGAGATTCGCCATCTCCTCGTCCAGCGACACGCCCTGTACCGCCTGCCGTTGATTGTCGATCTGTTGCACGAGCAGTTCAAAGTTTTGCGAAAACGATTCAGATTCATTCGTCGTGATACCCAGCCCCCCCACGAAACTGTTGTAGAACTCGTTCATCGTGGTGGTGTTGCCGTTCATGACCCCCTGGTCGCGAAGTTCGCTCAACGCCAACGCGATCAGGTTGTCGCTGTCCTGGGTCTGCGACGCCACCACCCTGGTCGAGTCCAGCTCGATCAGCGTGTTGAGCTTGATCGTGGCGGCATCGGTGAAATTGGGATCGAAAAACGCCACGCCGGCCGAACCGTCGGGCGCGAAACCGGACATGTGCAGCGTGTTCACCTGCTCCACCAGCGTCCGGGTCAGCTCGTTGAGCTGCTCCAGGTACTGCGGGATCAGCACGTCGCGCGATTCGATCAGCCCGGCCATCTGTCCGCTGAAGTTGTAGAGTTCCACGTCGGTGCCGGACCAGACAAACTTGTGCGTGAACGTGCCGTCTTCATTGACGGCCTTGACGCCGATATCGAAGGAGTCGCTGCCGTCCACCAGCACCATGGCTCCCATATACACCATCGTCTCGCCGTTCGGCTTTTCCTTGGTGCGCACATCGATGATCTCCGACAACTGATCGGTCAGCAGATCGCGCTGGTCGCGCAGATCGTTGGCCGTCAGCCCCCCGAGTTCGGCGGTTTTTATCTGTTGATTGAGATTGGCGATCTCTGTGGTCAGCCGGTTCACTTCGGACGTGAAATTGTCCAGGTCGGCATCCACCGACTGCCGCAAACTCTGCAGCCGGTTGGACAGCTGGTGCAAACCATCGACCAGCTTGTTCGACTGAGCCACCACGTTCGAACGGTTGCTGGTCGAATCCGCGTTGGTCGACAGCTCCGCCCAGGCGTCGAAAAATCCGTTGAGCAAGGCGCCGATGGCGTTGTCCTGCGGTTCGTTCACGGCCGCTTCCACCTGCGACAGCACGCCGTACTTGTACGACCACTGCCCGAATGACTTCTGGGCACCGCGATACTGATCGGTCAGGAACAGGTCCCGCACCTGCCGAACGTCGGATGCCGTCACGCCCGTGCCGACAGATCCGAACGTGAGGTTCTCGGGCCTGGTTTGAGTGATAGTCACCCGCTGCCGGCTGTAGCCGGGCGTGGAGGCGTTGGCGATGTTATGTCCGATCGTCTGCAGCGAATACTGGTGCGCCAGGAGCGCCCGCTTGCCGATTTCCAATCCCTGGAATAAGCCTGGCATTATGCCCTCCTGTCCACCGCCACCGCCGGTGGCCGGTCCGGTGTGGCGCCGGCTGGTCCATAGCCGGTGTCGGGTGCCTGAATCTGCGAGAGCATCGTCATCACCCGGCTGATGAACTCGCGTGACTGGTTGAGCAACAGCGCATTCGTGTTGCGCGTCTCGGTGATCTTGGCGTTGAGCCCCTGAATGGTCTCCCGCAACGTCCGCAGTTGCGTCGCGCGCCCTTCGTCAAGAACCGTCAGCAGGCGGCTCACCGTGACATCCTCGTCAAGACCGTTCGCGTCTTTGATTTGGGCTACGAGCTGTTCGCGGCGGAGGTTGAGCATGCGGCTCTCCACCAGCTTCTCGCGCTGCTTTTCCGTGACCGCCTGCAACCCCGCAAGGTCGTTGGCGACCAGCATGCGCTTTTGCTGTTCGAGCAGATTGAGAAACGATTCGAAAACCGCCGCTTCCCTGCCAATGATTCCGATCAACTGGTCGATCATATTCCTATCACCGGGGCATGTACCCTCGTAAGTCTGTTATCGGTCAATCCTTAGGGTTCTTTAGGTCCTGGCCGGTCAGAACCTCGGCCGCTTCCGACAAAAACCCGGTCACTCGGGCGATATAATCCTGAGTCTCCTTGAACGGCGGGACTCCGCCATACTTGTCGACATTCCCCGGCCCGGCGTTGTACGCGGCCAGCGCCAGCGTCACATCCTGGTACTTGTCCAGCAGTCTTCGGAGCAGTCTGCTTCCGGCCTGGATATTCTCCGCCGGATCGAAGCTATTCGACACGCCCAGATCCTCGGCCGTGGAATCAACCAACTGCATCAACCCCTTGGCCCCCTTCGGCGAGACCGCCGCGGGATTTCCCGAGGACTCCGCCCGGATCACGGAGACAATGAGCGAGGAATCCACCTGGTGGGCGCGGGCCGCCTGGTCGATCTGACTGCCGTATCGGCTCACAATCCGCTCAATAGCCGAGCCGGTCTTCTGGCTGGGTTGCTTGCCGGTCGGGGATGGCGTTGCCGGTGGGGTCTCAATGCTCGGCACGGGGTTGGTGGTCGGTGCGATCTGCTTCGGGCTAGCGGCCGTCGGCGTCGTCACCGTGGGCGCTATGGTCCGAAACAGCGGCTCCGCCCTCTTGGACAGCGCCTGCACGTCGGCTTTCGCCTCCGCCACCGGCGTTATCGGGACCGCCTTCCGCTTCAGCGCCATGGAGCCGGTCGAGCGCGCATGCGCTACCGGGATCTGTTCCGGCAATTCGGTCGGTTTCTGATACTGTGCTTCAACCACTTTCTCGAGCGACCGGTACATGATATCCCCGATCGATCGCTGCGAACTGCCCGCCATTGAGCGCGAAACCTCCATATCGAACAGGTCGGTGAAGATCTCCTTCCCCATCCCGTCCTGCATCGGTGCACCCTCGGCGAGCGAATTCGTGGGAATCGTCTGCCGCATGGTTTTCAGCAGGTAGTAGGTGAAAAACGACTCGAACTCCCGGGTAGCCTTGCGCAGGCGCGCCTTTTCGGCATCCAGCGTCTCCGCGCGTTTGCCGCGAAGCCGTTCGATATCGCCGGAGGCGCCGGCGCTGGGGAGGACGGCCGCTGTTGTTTTCATTACATGATCACGAGGTCACACCGGAGCGCTCCGGCCTGTTTGAGTGCCTGGAAAATCGCCACGATATCCCGGGGCGTCGCCCCGATCTTGTTCAGCGCATTGGCCACATCCGCCAGCTTCACACTGGCCCCCAGTTCCACCACGCGCGCCGCCTCCTGATTCACGGTGATATCCGACTCCCGCGTCACCACCGTCTCCCCTTTACTGAACGGCTCCGGCTGCGAGATGACCGGCCGTGATTTGATATTGACGGTGATCGTCCCGTGAGCGATCGCGACCGGTTCGATCATGACGTTTTGTCCGGCCACGATGGTCCCGGTCCGCTCGTTGATCACCACCCGTGCGGTGGCATCCGGTGTCACCACCAGTTGACCGATATCCGAGAGAAACTTGGTCCGAAGCCCCGGTGCCGCCAGCGAGTCCGGCACGTGAATCATCACGCTGCCGCCGTCGACCGCATACGCGGTCGTGCCGTATTCGATATTGATCTGCTCGGCGATCCGCTGCGCCGTGGTGGCGTCCGGATCGTGTACGGAAAAGGCGATATCGCGACTGGTGGCGTCCGACGGCAGCGACCGTCCCACTTTCCCGCCGCCCGGGACCCGGCCCACCAGCGTGTAATTGTTGACGATGCGATTGGTTTCATCGACCTGGACGTTGAATCCGCCGATGGAAATTGCCCCCTGCGCAATTCCGTACACCGAGCCATCCGGACCGGACAACGGGGTCATGAGCAGGGTTCCCCCCTGCAGGGAGCTGGCGTCGCCGATCGACGACACGGTCACATCGAAATACGCACCCTCCGTCAGACGGCTGGAAAGCCGACCGGTCACGATGACGGCGGCGATATTCTTGACCTTGACTTTGTTGACATCTACCGTCAGCCCCATTCGCTCCATCATGTTGACCAGCGACTGGGTGGTGAACTGCGTGCCGTTGCCGTCCCCCGTGCCATCGAGGCCGATCACCAGGCCGTACCCCACCAGGTCAACCTCGCGGCCGTCCTGGAACGTACCGATATCCTTGATCCGCACCTGGGCTGCGTCCGCCGGCGCATAAAGGAACAGCAGGACCGCCAGGAGCGCCAGCATCCCGGCCGGAGTCGCCAGACGCATGTACCATCCCTGTACCATGTGGCGCCTCCTCAAAAGAACCAGCTTACCAGACGGGCGAACCAACCCGGACGGGAGCCGGTGTCGGCGTTCCCCTTGCCGGTGTACTTGATTTCCGCATCGGCGATCTGGTAGGAGTTGATGGTGTTGTCGGGACTGATGTCCTTGTTGCGAACGACGCCGCTCAGGCTGATCGTCTCGCGATCATGTGAGATCCCCAGCACCCGCGAGCCCTCGATGATCAAATCGCCATTGTCCTTGACTCCGACCACCGTCACCGAAATGCGCGCCCGCAGCGAGCCGTTGCGAAGATTCTCTCCCTTACCGTCGAAATTCGAGGTGGACTTGGCGTCCATGCTGAAGGCCGGAATGAAACGAAGGAGCGGCCCCGCTCCAGGCCCACCGCTGGTCGAAGCGTCGTTGGATTTCTCCGTCTTCGTCTGCACCTGCTGGGACGCCTGGTTCTGCTCATAGACCAGCACCGTGAGGATATCTCCCACTTTGTGCGCCTTGATGTCGCTGAACAGCGACTGACCCTGTCCGAAATCCTGCCCCTTGGCCTTGAAGGCGAAGGGCAGCAGGAGCAGTATCAGCAGAAACAGGATGATACGGCTGGTTTTCATAGTAGTCTCCTTGGCATCCGATGCCGTCACGGCAGAATCGCCACCGTCGTCGGGTCGATCACTCTTCCCACCACGATCTTGCCGGAACTTTTGTTTTTCACTTTGACGTAGTCGCCGGCCGAGCCCCTCTGGAGCGCCTGGCCGGAGGCACTGACGGTGATCACGCCGTCGGTGCAGATGATGGCCACCTCCCGCCCGACTTCAATGTCGGGAATCGGTTCCATGGCGCCGGCCACCAGCACCTGACCCTTGCCGAACGCGCGCGACAGGCGGCGATTCGCCATCTCCGGCCACGACACCACCGGCTGGTCGAACAACGAACTGATATCCATCCGCTGCACGCCGGTGTTCTCCGGCGAGAGCGACTCGTGACGATCCAGCGGACGAAGCGCCACCAGGACGTCCGCGAATTTTCTGATCCTGAGATTGACCTGCCCGGTTTCGACCGTGCTGTCTCCCCGCTTGAGCGTGACCGCCACGGTGTACATGCCGAGCGGCTCCTTCGTCCCCACCGGCCGTACGACGGCCGCCAGATCCGCCAGATCGGTATGCTTGAGATGACTGGCCACCACCTCTATTTGGTAATACTGCGAATCCAGATGATTCTGCGCGAGCACCTCCCGCCGGACCACTTCGTCCAGCGTGGCGGCGCGCACCGAGACGGCCATGAGGATAGCCAGCATCACTTCGCAGGCGGTGTGTATGGTTCGCTGCTTCATGGCTTATCTCTTGAGATTGTTGGCGATCTGCGACATGTCGTCGGCCGTCTGGATCGCCTTGGAGTTCATTTCGTAGGCCCGCTGGGCGACGATCATGTTCACCATTTCGTCCACCACCGAGACATTGGACATTTCCAGATACCCCTGGTCGATCGACCCCATCCCCCCCTGCGTCGGCACATTGGTCGTGGCCGTGCCCGAGGCCGAAGTCGCCACCAGGAGGTTCTTGCCGATCGCCGACAGGCCGGCCGGATTGATGAAGCGCGCCAGTTCGAGCTGACCGAGCTGCGTGGCCGTATCCTGACCGAACTGCATGGCTTCCACCGTGCCGTCGGCGCCGATGGCGATCGAGGTCGTATTGTCCGGAATCGTGAGCTGCGGCAGCAGGAAGTAGCCGTCCGAGGTCACCACCCGCCCGTCCGCCGAAATCTTGAACGAGCCGTCCCGCGTGTACGCCGTCGTACCGTCCGGCCGCTGAATCTGGAAGAACCCGTCGCCGTCAATCGCCATGTCGAGTGGATTGCCGGTCTGCTGCAAGTCACCGGTGGTGAACTCGCGGGTGCTCGATGACGGCCGCGTACCGTAGCCGATCGCCAGCCCGGTCGGGGTTTGCAGGCCGACCGCCGATGCGGCGCCGGCCTTCTTGTAGTTCTGATAGAGCACGTCCTGAAACTCCAGCTTGCTCTTCTTGAAGCCGGAGGTGTTGACGTTCGCCAGGTTGTTGGCGATGTTGTCGACGTTCATCTGCTGCGCCGACATCCCTGATGCGGCGGTTCGCATGGCTTTGATCATGGCACTAATCCTCTATGCCCGGGTATTCCTATTCTATCCGTTGCCGGCGACGCGCTTGAACAGCGCGTCCAGTGACTCATCCTGCACCTGCAGCGCCTTGGCGTTCGTCTCGTAGCTGCGGTACGCCACCATCATGTCCACCATCTCGGTGATGACATCGACGTTGGAGGTCTCAAGATATCCCTGGCGCACGGCGGCGTTGACCGACGGGGTCGTCTCGACTCCGCTGGGAACGCGGAAACTCGCGCGACCGATCTTTTCCAGTTTGCTGATGTCCGAGGGGTTGACGGCGACGATCCGCCCCACCTGGGTGCCGTCCACTTCCAGTTCCCCTCCCGCGCCCACACTCACGGTTCCGGAACCGACCTGCAGAGGCCCGCTCTCCCCCAACAGGCGAAAACCGCCGGGATAGGCGAGGAAACCCGCGCTGTCCACTTCGAAGGTACCGCACCGCGTCAGATACTGATTCCCGTCCGCGTCCTGCAGACGGAAGAACCCGTCACCGTCCACGGCGAGATGGAAGGGATTGTCCGTCCGTTCAAACGTCCCTGCCGAATAGTCGGTATAGCTCTGGTCGGCCAGCCGCCGCTCCCAGTCGGACTTCTTCGGCGTCAGTTTGCGTTCGGCCTTGGAAAGCTCGCGAACGAATGACGCGTCTTTCTTGTAGCCGGAGGTGGCCGCATTGGCCACGTTGTTGGCAATCAACTCCTGCTTCTTCACCCGGGGAATCATGCCGGAGGCTGAACTGAACATACCTTTGATCATATACTTCTCCACCTCACGGTTGAGCATGAGCCGTGCCCGTTGTGCGCGGATGCCGCTAATCGCCTGCAATCCCGCTGGTTACAGTGGCGGGCGAATAGTGCCCGGGGCATTCGCCGACCACCGATCGGGAATTTTTTTCAGACTGCGGGGAGAAAGAATTTCGATACGGAAGCTCTCAGACGGGGAGCTTCTCGAACTTGGCTTTGGTCTTGTTGATCAGGTGATCCATGGCGTCGTGGAACCGCTCTTCACTGTACGATTCACCGTTGGACTGCTGGTACAGCACGCAATCGGTCTTGAAGCCGAAGCACTTGAGCGATTCGGCCAGATAGCAGCAGCGCAGATACACGCAGCGTTCGCTCTTGATCTTGCGTTCCTGTTGAGCCATGTGACCTATATCGGCACTACCGCCCGGAAAATTGAGTACTCATCGGTTGTTCCGCCCCTGTCGCCCGACTACTGATGACGCCGTCGGCCCACAAAGGCACGCGTGGCGATCTCATCCAGCTCTTTCTTCTCCGCCAGTTCGAACTCCGCCACGAACTCCTCCCGCCGGCGCTCTTTGAGCTTTTCGAAGATCTTCTTCTGCTTGGTAGCATCGACCAGACGAAGGCGCCTCCGCTCCGTCTCCCGCTCCAATCCCTTGAGCAGCTCTTCACCGCTCATGGTGTCTCGCTTGAGCTTGAGCAGATAGCGAGTTGCCACCTGTAACCGATACGCCGAGACCGCGCCGGAAGCGATGGCGCGCTGATGGCCGATCGTCGTTTGCCGATCGGACTCGATCTCTGCCAGATGCTCCTTCTGCCGCAATACCTGCATCAGGGCCGCCGCGTGTTCCTTCTGCCGCTGTTTTTCCAGGTGCGACTTGATGCGCAAGAGCGGCTCCAGCCGATACGTAAATCGTTTCATGATATTCGGTCTCAGGAATTGAGAATACCGCTCAGCTGCTCAACGGCCTGGGCGTGGTCGGGACAGTCGAAAATCTCCTGACGGAAAAAGGCATTCAGCGGCTCGTATTTCGAAATGGCCAGATCGATTTTGGGATTCGAGCCCTTGACATAGGCGCCGATATTGATCAGGTCCTCGGCCTCGCGATAGGTGGCATACAGCTCGCGCACTTTCGCCGCCAGCGTCATCTCTTCTTTGGTCGCCACGTCCTTCATGAGTCGGCTGATCGAATCGAGACAGTCGATCGCCGGATACTGGTTCAGCGCCGCCAGGCGGCGCGACAGCGCCACGTGACCGTCCAAAATCGACCGTACGGCGTCGGAAATCGGCTCGTTGAAATCGTCCCCCTCCACCAAAACCGTATACAGCCCGGTGATCGAACCCCGATCCGACATCCCGGCCCGCTCGAGCAAGCCCGGCAGCATGGCGAACACCGAGGGCGTATATCCCTTGGTCGCCGGCGGCTCACCGACCGCCAGGCCGATTTCACGCTGCGCCATCGCCAGACGCGTGACCGAATCCATCAGGAGCATGACGTCATTCCCCTGGTCGCGGAAATACTCGGCGATCGTGGTCGCCACCAGCGCCCCTTTGATGCGAATGAGCGCCGGCTGGTCGGAGGTTACCGCCACCACTACCGATCGCTTCATCCCTTCCGGCCCCAGGTCCCGCTCGATGAACTCGCGCACCTCCCGCCCCCGCTCCCCCACGAGCGCAATGACGTTGATATCCGCCGAAGAACTCCGCGCCATCATCCCCAGCATGACGGATTTGCCGACTCCCGAGCCGGCGAAAATCCCCATCCGCTGCCCCTTACCCACCGTCGACAGCAGGTCAACGGCTTTGATACCGGTGCGAAGCGGCTGGGTGATCCGTTGTCTTGAAAGTGCGGCCACCGCCCGGCCGGTGACGGCGCGCGTTGCCGAACCCGCAATCAGCCCTTTGCCGTCGATCGGCTGCCCCAGTCCGCCCAGTACCCGCCCGATCAGATGCGGTGAGACCGGCACCCGCAGCTCTTCACCAGTCGAGGTGACAATGGCTCCGGGCGTGATGCCCGAAATCGGCCCCAGCGGCATTAACAGGAGGCGATTGTCGCGAAACCCGACCACCTCGGCCTTGATGAACGATCCGTCTTCCTGATTTTCGATACGGCAAAGCCGGCCAATCGACACGGCCGGCCCGATTGACTCGATGACCAGCCCTACGACCTGGGATACTTTGCCGAACTGCTTGACCGTATTGGCGCGGCCGATTCGTTCGGCATACACATCGTAGGGCACCACACTCACGCCGGCTCCTCGATCTGCACGAGCGTATCGGCGATCACATCGAACTGCGAGTCCAAACGGGCATCGATGTCGCCGGTCGGCGTCTCGATGAAACAGCCGCCGTGGCGCACGCGCGGGTCCGCCTCGAATGCGATTTCTTTGATCGAGGCCGAACTGGTGAGAAACCGGTTGATGTTCTGCTCGACGATCGGCAGGTAATCGGGATGTACGCGAATCTTGAGGCGCGAACGATCGACCAACTGCGCAATGACGCCATTGATGAGCTGCACCGTGGCTTCTCGGTCCGCCTCGATAGCGTCAAACGTCACTTTTCGGCTGATCTGCAGAACCAGTTCGAGAATCCTCGATTTGGCCTGGTGCAGGAGCGTCTCACGCTGCGCCACGGCGTCCTTGATCGCAAGGTCGAACCGCGCCAGCACCTGCCGCGCCTCGTCCAACCCCTTCTGCAGCCCGGCTTCATGCCCACTTCGCGCCCCCTCCTGTCGCGCTTCGTCCCGCGCCCGGTTGAGGGCCGCTTCGAACTTGTGTACTTCCGTAATGGGAATGAGCTTGGCGTCATCCCCGCCGGTAACCGTTTCCACCCCCGGAAACAACTCGCAGAGCCTTCGCTCCGCCTGCCCCTCGGCCACCGTATCGCGCTGGCGCTCACCGATAAATACGGTCGGCGCCGCCACCGAATGGCGAACGATTTTAGACAATGATATCCTCTTTGCCGCCCCGTCCGGAGATGAAGATCTGGCCTTCCTCTTCCAGTCGACGAACCGCTTCCACGATTCTTCCCTGAGCGGCCTCCACATCCGACAGGCGCGTCGGCCCCATGAATTCCATCTCCTCCTTGATCATGACCGCCACCCGCTCCGAAACGTTGGCGAAGATCTTCCCCTTGACCTCGTCGCTCGCCGCCTTGAGCGCGATCGACAGGTCCTTCGTCTCCACTTCCTTGAGCACCCGCTGGATCGAGCGGTCGTCCAGAAGCACCAGATCGTCGAACACGAACATCATGTTCTTGATCTCGGCCGCCAGGTCCGGATTCTCGGCCTCCAGCGACTGCAGGATATTCTTCTCCGCCGTCGTGTCGATCAGGTTCAGGATTTCGGCGATCGCCTTGGCGCCGCCCGAAACCGACAGGTCCCGTTGCGAGGAGGCACCGAAATGGTCCTCGAGCGTCCCCTCGATCTCTTTGAGAATCTCCGGCGAAATCTTCTCCATCGTCGCGATCCGCAACGCCACCTCCGCCTGCAGTTCCGGAGTCAGTTCCGAGAGCACGGCGGCTGCCTGCTGCGGGTTCAGCTGCGTCATCACCAGCGAGATCGTCTGGGGATGCTCGTTCTGGAAAAACGCACTGAGCTGCTTGGGATCGATATCCTTCAGGAGCGAAAACCCCTTGGACTTGAATGATGACTCGAGCCGGTGCAGTATCTCGCGCGCTTTGCTGTTGCCAACCGCCTTCTCCAGAATCTGGGCGGCGAAGTCGACCCCCCCCTGACTGATGTACTGCCGGGCCATGAAAATCTGGTGGCACTCCTCAATCACCTTCTGCTCGATCTCGGCCGGGACATCCCGAAGGTTGGCAATTTCGACCGTGACTTTTTCCAGCTCGGCCTCCGACATGCCCTTGAGCACCAAGGCGGAAACCTCGGAGCCGAACGCGACCAGCGCGACGGCCGCCTTCTGCTGGGGTGTCATTGTTTCGTATTCCATACCAACCCCTACTCAATCATGAGCGTCTTGATGACTTTGGCCACTTCATCCGGCTTTTCCTTGGCCGTATGCTTCATCTGATCCACCAGGCGCGGCTTACGCGGCTCCAGCACCAGCGTTTCCGGCGCTTCGTCCTGTACCCCCTCGATACCGGTTGCGCCGGCGTAGGTCGGGCGGGGCGACCCCGCCGGAGGCAGGATCTGGCCGAGCGCTTTGAACAGCTTCCTGGATTTCCGTTTCACGTACAGCAGGGCCAGGAGCGCCAGCAGCACCAGGCCGACTTTCTTGCCGATCTCCCAGTAAAATTCCCGCTGGTACATGACATCGAGCTGCTGTTGCTCCACCGCAATCTGGTCGCGGTCGAACGGGACGTTGAACAGCTCGATCTGGTCGTTCCGCTGCGTATCGAACCCGACCGCATTTCGCACCACCGCCGCCAGGCGATCCAGCTCTTCCTGGGCTCGCGGCTGATACACTCGCTCCGCCGGGGCCCCGACCGTGCCGCCCGCCTGGTCCGCGTACGATCCATCCACCATCACGGCCACGGATAACCGGTTGATCGTCCCCACCGCGTTGATGATATGCTCGACCGTCTTGTTCAGCTCGTAATTCGTGACATAGGTCTCGGTGTTCTCTCTTTGCGAACTGCCGGTGCTGTCCTGCGCCTTATCGTTCGTGTCATTGCTCGCCTTGGTGCGCTCTTCGCTTCGAATCTGCGAAGCGTCCGGGTCGAATCTCTCTTCCGTCCGCTCCAGTTGCTGGAAATTCAGGTCGGCCGTCACCCGGACAATCGCCTTGCCCGGCCCCAGCACGCCGTCCAGCATCGTCTGGGCCTTATCCTCGAGATACCGCTCCACCTGCTGGCGCACATCGAGCTGCGAGGACGACATCCCGGCCAGCGGATCGTCTTTCTGTCCGCCGGAGAGAAGATTCCCTTCGTAGTCGACAATCGAGATATTGCCGGCCTCGAGACCTTCCACCGATGATGCCACCAGATGGGTGATGCCGTTGATCTGGGCCCGCCCCAGCGCCGCATGCCCCCGGAGCTTCAACAGCACCGAGGCGGTCGCTTCCTTCTTGTCTTCCTTGAACAGCCGGTCCTTGGGCATGACAATATGCACCCGCGCCGCCTGCACCTCCGATAGCTGCATGATCGTCCGCGTCAGTTCTCCTTCGAGGGCGCGACGGAAATTGAGATTCTGCAGGAAATCGGTCATCCCGAGATTGTTCTTGTCGAATATCGAGTAGCCCATCACGCCCCCTTTCGGAAGCCCCTCGGCCGCCAGCGAAATCCGCGTCTTGTACACCTGGTCGGAGGGGACCTCGATCGAGGTGCCGTTGTCGGCCAGTTTGTACGGGATCTTCTGGTCACTCAGGTAGGACACGACCTCCCCGGCCTCGCTCTCGTCGAGGTGTGTGTAGAGGCGGGCGTAGGAGACGTCCTTCACCCAGCCGACGACGAGGACCAGCCCCACGATGGTGCCGGCGATCAGGCCGAACAACATCATGACCTGACTCGCCGTCATCGAGGCGACGTACGTCGAGATGTTCTTTGAGATGCTTTTCAGATCGTTCATGGCAAATCCTATTGTCTACATCACGTCAGCCATCCGTGGCTGAACCCAGCGCCGTCGGTCGTCCTGACTAGATCGGCATGCTCATCAGTTCTTTGTATGCGCTCAGGAGCTTATTCCGAATCTCCAGCATGAGATCCATCGTCAAGCCGGCTTCCTCCGCCTTGATCATCACGTCGTGCAACTCGATCGGCTCGCC